>Ga0256828_1000247_pt1 | contig 37368 bp, 37 predicted proteins | sample CV88metaG_FD_185993 | JGI IMG/M metagenome (GOLD analysis project Ga0256828, IMG submission 185993) | Hydrothermal vent microbial communities from East Pacific Rise, Pacific Ocean - CV88 | ecosystem: Environmental > Aquatic > Marine > Hydrothermal vents | place: Pacific Ocean: East Pacific Rise...
AATTGATGCCATAAATACTTTTAAAGTTCTTGCATTTTTTTTGCCAACTACTACACTTAACTCATCATTTGATAAATCAGCTACCAAAGAAAATATAGATTTTTTAATTCTTATTGCTTCAACTTCTAACTTACTTATTGTTGTAGCTCCTATTCCTCTTTTTGGTTTATTTATTATTCTTTTTAAAGAAAAATTATCATTTTTATTTGTAATAACTCTAAAATATGCAATAAGGTCTTTTATCTCTGCTCTTTCATAGAACTTCATTCCACCTACAAGTTTATAGTTTATTCTAGCTTTATTAAATCCTTCTTCCAAAGCTCTTGAAAGGGCATTTACTCTATATAATATAGCTATTTCTTTAGGATTTACTCCACTATCTATTAGTTTTATTATATCATCTGCAATTTTTCTAGTTTCATATGTTTCATCTTTACTTTCATATCTAACTATTGGTTCACCCTCTCCTCTTGTCGATTCAAGTTTTTTACCAAGTCTATCTCTATTATGTTCAATAAGAGCATTTGAATGTTCTAGTATTTTTTGAGTTGATCTATAGTTTTTTTCTAATTTTACTACTTTTGTATTTTCAAATGTATCTTTAAAAGTAAGAATATTTTTAATGGTAGCACCTCTCCAACCATAAATACTTTGGTCATCATCACCAACTACACAAAGATTATTATGCTCTTTACATAACATCTTAAGAAGTTTATATTGAAGTTCATTTGTATCTTGATACTCATCTACCATTATATATTTGTATCTATTACTTGTTTCTTTTGCAAGTTTTTCATTATCTTTTAATATATTGTATGTAAGAAGTAATAAATCATCAAAATCAACAAGGTTATTTTTTACCAAATATGCTTCATATTGCTCATAAACATTTGAAATTTGAGTATATAGTTTATCTTGAGATGTTTCTTTTGCTTGTTGTGGATTCATACAAGAGTTTTTGAACTTTGATATTTCATTTGCTAATATTGATGTTGTTGTTTCTTTATCTATTGTTTTTAAGATTTTTTTCTTATCATCACTATCTATTATTACAAAGTTATTTTTTCTACCAAGAGCTGAAATATTAAATTTCAAAAATAATAGTCCAAACTTATGAAAAGTACATAATAATGGTGGATATGTCATATTATCTATAAGTTTAAATGCTCTTTGCTGCATCTCTTTTGCTGCTTTATTTGTAAAAGTAAGAGTTAATATAGAAGCTGGATCAATACCTATAGATATAAGATAAGCTAATCTTGTAGTTATTGTTTTTGTTTTTCCACTTCCTGCACCTGCTAAAATTAGAAGTGGTCCATCTATATGTTGTGCTGCATCTTTTTGTTCATCATTTAAACTTGATAACATATCAAATCCTTAAGTTTTATATATAATAAATATTATATCAAAAATAAGATAAGATAATGTTTTTAATAAATAATTATATAAATTTATGTTATTATTATTATAATTTAAAATAATAAAAATAAAATAGAGTTTTTAATGAATTATTATATAAACTTATGTTATGATTATTATAATTTTTAATAAAGGGATCAAATGTTATCTGATTTTACAAAACTTAATACTTTTCTTACAGTTGTGAAAGAAAAGTCTTTTTCTAAAGCTTCTGCTAAGCTTGGTATTTCTCAACCTGCTGTTACTCAACAAATGAGATTTATAGAGGATTATTTAGATACTAAAATTTTAGATAGAAAGAAAAATGGAATAAGACTGACTAAAGAAGGTGAAAAATTATTGATTATTGCTCAAAAATTAGCAAAAACTATTGCTACATCTGAACAACAACTTTTAGAAATAATAAATAAAAAAATAACTTTTATATTTTCTACTTCTGCTGTAATTGGTGATTATATTTTACCAACATTTTTAAATAGTATTAGAGCAAAAATAGATAATGAAGTAAGTATTGAAGTTGGACTTAGTAAAACAGCAATTGACTCTTTAGTAGATAAAAAATCAGATATGGCACTTATAGAATCACCAATAATGGCAGATGGTGTTACTTATAGAGAGTGGATGGAAGATGAAATTGTAATATTTTCAAATCAACCAATACCAAAAAGATTAAAAAATGAAGATTTACAATCATTTAAATGGGTTTGTAGAAATGAAGGAAGTCATACAAGAAAAATATTTAAAGAATACTTAGATAGTGCTGGATATGATGATTGTGAATCATTTAATACTATCACAGAATCATCATCACTTACTACTATTTTACAAACTGTACTTCATTCAAATGAAAATGAAACACCTACAGTTTCTATTGCATCTTATAAAGCACTAAAAGGTTATGAAGCAGAAGGTAAATTATATGTAGCAAGATTACCAAAAGTAACAATGAAAAGAACACTTTATATTGCATATCTAAAAGAAAGAAAACATGATGCATTTATTGATACTGTTTTAACTTATCTTATGAGTAATAGATAATATAAATTTATTATCTATTATAAAAAAGCCCAAGCAAATTTTGCTTGGGCTTTTTTATTTTATTTTTACTTAAAAGAGTATAGATTTATATAAAATCTACAATCTCTTTTTCTAAATTTTCTATATCTATAATAGTATTATGTTTAACTTCCATTGTAAATAGTTTATTAATACTATCAGGTACTTTTGCATTATATTTTGATGAAATAACTTCTAATGCTTCTTTATCTGTATATTTAACATCATCTTCATTTAAAGCATTTAATACTGTTGGAGAAAACTTTGTCCATTCTGCTGTTGAATAGATTACATTTTTAAGGTTATCATTTTTTAAATCTTCATGAGCTTTTATACATGTAGCTGTATGAGGATCCATTAAATATCCATTTTCAAGATAATTTTTAATAGTTTTTTTACCATAATCATCATCACTAAATGTTGCAGAGAACTCTTCTTTAAGTTGAGCTGTTTCACTAGGAGTTAATCTAAACTCATTTTTAGATGCTAAATCTTCCATAAGTTCTTTTGTTCTACTACTTCCAAACATATCGTACATAATTCTTTCTATATTTGAAGATTTAAGTATATCCATAGCAGGAGATTTTGTCATAATAAGTTTTTTATCATTTAGATTATATACACCATCATTTATCCATGATGTTAAAATATTATTTTCATTTGATGCAATAAGTATTTTTTGTATCGGTAATCCCATTTTTTTAGCATAATATCCACCAAGTGCATTTCCAAAGTTTCCAGATGGAACAGTAAGGTATATTTTTTCACCATAAGTTATCTCTTCTTTTCTTAAAAGTTCTAAATATGACCAAAAATGATAAACTGTTTGAAATATAATTCTTCCAAAATTAACTGAGTTTGCTGCAGATAATTTAACCCCTGATTTTTCTAAAGTATCTTTAAATGTATCAGATGCAAGAAGATTTTTAAGTGCATTTTGAGCATCATCAAAGTTTCCATTTATCCCTATTACTTTTAGATTAGCTCCATCTTCAGTTACCATTTGTAATCTTTGAACATCACTAGTTCCACCATTTGGATATAAACAAGCTACTTGAATACCTTCTTTATTTTTAAATGTATTAAGTGCAGCAGGTCCTGTATCTCCAGAAGTTGCAGCAAGTATTAAGTATTTTTCATCTCTTTTTTTAGCAATAGCAGATAATACTGAACCAAAAGGTTGAAGAGCCATATCTTTAAATGCTCTTGTTGGACCATGATATTGTTCATTTACAAATAAAGTATCACTTACTTTTACAACTGGAGATGGGTTATTTTTATCATCAAAATGATCATATAAACTTAATGCTTCGTTTAACACCTCATCTTCAATATCAATTTTAAACTCTTTTAATAAATCAAAAGCCAACTCTTTGTAACTTTTATTTATATGATCTTTTATAAAATCTTCACCTAAAGTTGGTAAAGTTTTTGGAACATATAATCCACCAAAAGATGCACTTGGATTTAATATAGCAAATGAAAATTCAACCTCTTCTGGTTTAATACCATCATTTCCTCTTGTTTCTATAAAACTCATTTAGTTTTCCTTATTTATTCTTAATATTTCGCGATTATATCATAATTTGTTTTTATTTATAATATGTCAAAGATGAGTTACCAAACTTTTTAGTTTTATATTGTTTAAATGTTCCAATATTTTCAGTCATTTTTAATTCACTTTTATGTTCAAAAACTATCATCATTATATTTTCATTTTCTAAACTTTTTACCATTTTAAAAGCATTATGATATATTTCTCCCATACCATCTCTATAATCAAAAGGTGGATCAACATAAACTATTATTGGTTTTTTTGTATTTTTTAATTGATTATTTATTATATTTGGTACAACTTCAAAACTATCACCTAATATTGTAGTACAAGATGAACTATCTATACTATTACAATTATTTACCAATGTTTTATATGCTCTTTTATCAATTTCTATAAAATAGGCTTCAGATGCACCTCTACTAATTGCTTCAAGACCAATACTTCCACTTCCACCAAATGCTTCAATGAAAATAGTATCAATTATATCAAATTGCAATACATTAAAAAAAGATTCTTTTAATATAGACTTACTAGATCTAGTAGAATCTAAACTTGGTAATTCTAATGGTTTTCCTTTATATTTTCCTGCTATTATTCTTGTAGTTAATTTATTTTTTGCCATACTTGTCCTTTATCTTGCATAAGTAGTTGATCTACTTTCTCTTATAACATTTATTTTTATTTCACCTGGATACTGAACTTGTTCTTCAATCTCTTCTGCTATTTCACTTGATAATAATACAGCTTCATCATCATTTACTAATGTTGCATTTACTATTACTCTTAATTCTCTTCCTGCATTTATTGCATATGCATTTTGAACTCCATTTTTTGATATTGCAATAGTTTCAATATCTTCTACTCTTTTTAAGAATGATTGTAATACATCTCTTCTAGCACCAGGTCTAGCTGCACTTAAGGCATCTGCTGCACATACAGCTGCACTTTCTATACTAGTAGCATCTTCTTGTCCATGGTGTGCATATATTGCATTTATTACTTCTTCTGGTTCATTTAGTCTTTTACAAAGTTCAGCACCTAAATCTACATGTGATCCTTTTTTATCATAAGTAAGTGATTTTCCAATATCATGTAACAATCCTGCTCTTCTTGCTTTGATAGTATCACCACCAATTTGTGAAGCTATAAGACCTGAAAGATATGCAACTTCTATAGTATGAGCTAAAGCATTTTGCCCATATGATGCTCTATATCTTAACTTACCAACTAATATTATAAGCTCTTCATTCATATCACTAATTCCAAGTGCTAAAACAGCTTCTTCACCCTCTTTTTTAATATTTTCATCAAATTCATTTTTTACACTTGTATAAACTTCTTCTATTCTAGCTGGATGTATTCTTCCATCTTCTATTAATAACTCAATTGTTTTTGTAGCTATTGCTCTTCTGTATAGATTAAAACTACTAATTGTTATAGTACTCTCTTCTTCTATTATAATATCTACTCCAAGTGTCATTTCAAGAGATTTTATATTTCGTCCCTCTTTACCTATTATTTTACCTTTAGTATCATTATCTGCTAAATCTATATGATTTACTAATCTTTCTGCTGCAAATTCACCTGCATATCTTGTAACTGCATTTGATAAAATTTTATTTACTTCTTCTTTTGTTTTATCTTTTGCTATTTTGTATTCTTTTCTGAAAATAGATGCTACTTTATCTCTTGATTCTTTTTTTACTATTTCTATCATTTTTTCAAAAGCTTCATCTTGTGTTAATCCACTTGCATTTTCTAATACTTTGATACAATTTTTTGTTTTTTGTTTATATTCTTGTTCTTTTAGAGCTAAACCTTTTTTTAGTGATTCTATCTCTTTTTTACTATTTAAAATAAGTTGCTTATCTAGCTTTAATGAATCTAATTCATTTTTAACATAATTATCAACATCTATTTTTTTCTTTTGCATATCACTTCTTGCTTTTGCAAACTCTTTATCTATATGTTTTTTGGCTTCTTCTTTTGCAATATTTAAAGTATTTTTAGCTTCTAGTTCTATTACTTGTGCTTTTGCTTTTGCTTCTTGCATAAAAAGGCTATCTTGAGAATAATATTTCTTTTTTGCAATATAAAATCCTGCTGTAAAACTTATTATTAAAATTATTACATCTATAATTATATTTATCATTACATTTTCCATTTTATACCTTTATTATTTATTATTATATCTGCTGTTACATCATAATGATTAGTAACTATTATTTTTGATTTACATTCACAAGTTTGAATAAATATAATTTTTGGTTTATAATCCAATGAATAAAAAAATCTATCATAAAACCCCACCCCAAAACCAACTCTTCTAAAAGTTTCATCATATCCTATAGTTGGAACTATTGCTAAATCTAATTTTACTTTATATTTAAAATTAGAATAGTTAGGTTCATAAATATTATATTTTTTCTTTTTAAGAGGTAATCTATATGGTACAATTTTAAATTCATTTTTACTTATCATATAAGGTACAAATAAATTTATTTTATTTTTTCTTAAATATTTAATCAATAAATCAATATTAACTTCTGTCTTTAAAGGTAAATATAAAAGTATATTTTTATATCTATTTTTTTTAATAATATCTTGTAAATTTTTATTTATTTTTTTATTTATTCTATACTTAAATATATCTTGTAAATTTTTTTGTTTGTTTATACAATACTTTCTAAATGTATCTTTAGGTGTGTTATTCATATTTAAGCCTAATGCGATATAATATCACATATTTTAGCATAAGGAAATGAAATGAATATTAAAGTATTAGCTTTTTGTTCAATTTTGATAGCAAGTGTTTTTACAGCTTGTCAAGATAAACAAAGTATAGATGAAAGTGTTGTAAATACAACAGAAGAAGTAAAACAAGTAGAGCAAAAACTTCCTACTTTTCATCTAAAAACTACTAATGATAAAAATATCACTATAGAAGTTACAAAAGATGGCTGGAACTTTAAAGAATATCCAAATAAAGTTGTATTATTAAACTTTTTTGCTACTTGGTGTCCACCTTGTAAAGCAGAGATTCCACATCTTAATAATCTATTAAAAAAATATGAAAAAGATTTAGTTGTAATATCTGTACTTGTTGAACAAAATAAAGAAAATAGTATTGTAAATGACTTTATATTAGAACATGATATTCAATACCCTATTACTAATTCTCCTGTAAACTTTGATTTAGCTGGTGCTGTTGGTGGTGTTGATTCTATCCCTGCAATGTTTTTATTTACAAAAAAAGGTCTAGTTTACCAAAACTATGTTGGTGCTGTTGATGAAGCAATACTAAATACTGATATTCAAAAAGCAATCACAAAATAATGTTCAGTTTCTTTAAAAAAAAGAAAAAAGAAGAACCTAAAAATACTTCTGTTGAAGAAATAGAAGTAGATGAACCAAGTTCTTCTACACAAGAAGATATAAAAGTAGTTGAAGAGCCTACAAAAATTCAAGAAGAAGTTCAAGAGATTAATGAAGAAAAAGAAGAAGTTCAAGAGATAATAAAAGATAAAGAGATTGAAAAAAAGCCTAAAAAAAGCTTTTTTGCAAGAGCTTTAGAAAAAACACTTGGAAACTTATCTTCAATAGTTCCTAAAAAATTAGAAAAAATTGAGTTTGATGTTATTGAAGAACTTCTAATAGAATCAGATATGGAATATGAAATAGTAGAAAAAGCTATGGATGGTTTACCAGATATGATAACAAGAGCTCAATTAAGACATAGATTAGTTATGTTATTTGAACATGCACCAAATGTAGATATGTCAAATTTACCAAAACCTTTTGTTCAATTAATTATTGGAGTAAATGGTGCTGGTAAAACAACAACTATTGCAAAATTGGCTTCAAGATATAAAAGTGAAAATAAATCAGTTATTTTAGGAGCTGGTGATACATTTAGAGCTGCAGCTATTGAACAACTTAGTATTTGGGCTAGTAAAATTGATGTGCCAATTATAAAAACTCAACAAGGTCATGATCCAAGTGCTGTTGCATATGATACTATTTCTTCAGCTGTTGCAAAAAACATAGATCATTGTATTATTGATACTGCAGGAAGACTTCAAACACAAACAAATCTAAATAAAGAATTACAAAAAATTGTAAAAGTATGTAATAAAGCTATGAGTAATGCTCCACATCAAAAACTATTAATATTAGATGGTACTCAAGGAAATACAGCAATTGCTCAAGCTAAAGCATTTCATGAGATGGTTAATGTAGATGGAATTATTGTAACAAAACTAGATGGAACTAGTAAAGGTGGTGCATTATTTTCAGTATCAAATCAACTTGAACTACCTATATTTTTTATAGGTGTTGGTGAGAGTAAAGAAGATTTAATTCCATTTAGTCCAGATGAATTTGTAGATAGTTTACTAGATGGAATTTATTTGTAAAATATTATGCAAAGCCTTCTTTTAGCAAAAACTAAAAAAGAATGGCTTTTTATAATATTATTTTTTATTTTTATATTTATTTCAAATATCATATTTGAATATTATAAATATAAAACTATCACAAAAGATGAAATATACACAACTAATGCAAAAATAATAAATATTTATCAAAAAGACAATTATGATATATTAAAATTATCAAATACTAAATTTTTATTTTTTACATCTACTAATAAAAATTCTTTTATTAAAAATCAATATATAAATATAACCTTTCTTTCAAACAATATTAGTTTTCTTTCGTATTTAAAAGGCTTTTATGCAAATAGTTTTAACTTATCTAAAATAAATCATAAAAAAACTATACATAATTTATTAGAATCTTATATTACTAATCAACACAATAATAAATCAATCTCTTCATTATTTAATGCACTATTTTTAGCTATACCATTAGACAAATATGTACAAAATATAATTTCTGCATATGGGATTTCACATTTAATTGCAATAAGTGGATTTCATCTTGGAGTATTGGCTTTTTTATTATATTTTATATTAAATTTATTATATAAACCAATACATCAAAAATATTTTCCATATAGAAATAAAAAATATGATCTACTAATACTTAGCTCTATTCTAATATTTTCATACTTATGTTTATTATCAAATCAAGCACCTCTTCTTAGAGCCTTTGTAATGTATATTTTTGCTATATTTGCACTTAGATCAAATATAAAACTATTATCTTTTAACACCCTATTTTTATGTTTTTTATTTATTATTTCACTTTTTCCTAATCTATTATTTTCAATATCTTTTTGGTTTAGTATTTGTGGAGTATTTTATATATTCTTATTTTTACAATATTTTAAATCAAGAAATAAAATATTTACATTTATATTTTTAAATATATGGTTATATTTATCTATAAATCCTATTTCACATATATATTTTCCAACTACTAGTATTTATCAGTTATTTTCACCTTTTATTACTATGGCATTTACATTATTTTACCCACTTGAATTATTTTTACATATTTTTAATATTGGAGATATTTTTGATAATATTATTAATATATTTTTACAACAAAATATACCTGTATCAAATATAAGTACAAATATTTATTTTTTAATTTTATATCTTATTACTAGTATTTTTAGTATAAAATCTAAAAAAGCATTTATATTACTAAACTTGTTAATAATAATCTTTAATATATATTTATACACAAGCTACAAAATTGTATAATGGCTTATGGATACAAAAATAATAGATTTCAAAAAATATTCATCTATACATATAGGTGCAAAACATACAGTAAAAATAATAAATAAAATTGATAATTATGATAAATATACTATTTTAGGAAAATGTAACAATGTTCTAATCTCTCCAAGTGCAAATAATCTTGCAATACTTGGTGATGAATTTGACTATATACTTCAAAAAAATGATAAATTAATAGTAGGAGCTGCAACTTCTAGTGGTAAACTTTTAACTTATTGCAAAAAAAACAATATTGCAAATTTTGAATTATTAGCAAAATTACCTGGCAATATTGGTGGCTTAGTAAAAATGAATGCTGGACTAAAACAATATGAAATTTTTAATCATCTTCATAGTATAAAAACACAAGATGGTAATATATTAAAAAAAGATATCCCTCATACTTATAGACATACTTCAATAAAAGGTATTATTTATGAAGTTACCTTTGATATAGAAGAAGGTTATTGTAAACAAACTCAAGATATGTTTGTTCATATGAGAGATAATCAACCAAATCTACCAAGTGCTGGATCTTGTTTTAAAAATCCAAAAGAACATAGTGCAGGATATTTAGTAGAAAATGTTGGATTAAAAGGTTACAACATAGGTGGTATGGCTTTTTCTTCTTTACATGCAAATTTCTTAGTAAATACAGGAAATGGAACTTATGATGAAGCAATCAAATTAATAAATCTTGCAAAACAAAAAGTAAAAGATAAATATAATATTCAATTAGAATTAGAAATAAAAATTATCTAAATTATATACTTATATTATGAAATATTATAAAAACAATGGGTTTATATTAGTATCTTCATTGCTTTTATTAATATTATTTTCTTTTTTAAGTATAAATACTATTCAAAATCAATCTTATTCTTCAAAAGTTGATACATTAAAATATTGTGAATTACAAGCATTAATTCATCTAAAATATATCAAAAAACAATTGCAAAATCATATATTGATAAATCAAATAGATATTAATGATTCAAGATATAATATAAATATAATTAAATTTGATCAAAATAATAGTATAAAATACGATATTTATGTATCTTGCAAGGCAGAAGATATAAGTATATATGATAATTTAAGTTTATACTAATTTTTCTTGTACTATAATAATTGCTTTTTTAAAAGAAAATTATACAAGGATATAATAATGAGACATTTTCTAACTTTAAAGGATTATTCAAAAGAAGAAATTCTAGAAATAATTGAATTAGCAATAGTAATCAAAAAAGAAACTAAAGCTAAAATTTTTAAAGACTATTTACCAAAGCAAACTTTAGGAATGATTTTTGAAAAATCAAGTACAAGAACAAGAGTAAGCTTTGAAACAGGTATTTATCAATTAGGTGGAGTTGGACTATTTTTATCTTCAAATGATATTCAACTAGGTCGTGGTGAACCAATAAAAGACACATCAAGAGTTATATCATCTATGGTTGATATGATTATGATTAGAAATGATTCTCAAAAAGAACTTGAAGAGTTTGCTTCATATTCAAAAGTTCCTGTTATAAATGGACTTACAGATTTATACCATCCAGTACAACTTATGGCTGATTATCTTACTATTATAGAACATAACTTACAAGATAATCTAAAAGTAGCATATATAGGTGATGGAAACAATATGACTCACTCTTGGCTTATGTTAGCTAGTAAATTAGGTTTTGATTTAAACATTGCAACACCAAAAGGTTGTGAAGTAAATCAAAATATTTTAAATGATGCTTTAGAATTTGCAAAAATAAGTGGTGCTAAAATCACAACTACTTATGATGTAAATGAAGCTGTAAAAGATTGTACTGTTGTTACTACTGATACTTGGATTTCAATGGGACAAGAAGAACAAAAAGAACAAAAAATAAAACAATTTGATGGTTTTATTGTAGATGATAATCTTATGAAAAAAGCAAATCAAAATGCTATATTTTTACATTGTTTACCTGCTTATAGAGGATATGAAGTTAGTGAAGAAGTATTTGAAAAACATTCAAATACTATTTTTAATGAAGCTGAAAATAGACTACATGCACAAAAAGCAATTATGGTATGGTTAAACTCAAAGTTAGCATAAATCAATATTATGCTATCATTTATTAAATAATAAAAAAGGTTCAAAATGAAATTACTTGCTAATTTATCTTTTAAACAAAAGTTATTAATACTTTTAAGTTTTCCACTTATTGGTTTTATTGTATTTTCTAGCTTACAAAGTTATAATTATTACCATAATTATACAGGTATGAAAAAAATAGAAACACTTACTATTTTATCAACTAAAATAGCAAAATTTGTTCATGAAACACAAAAAGAAAGAGGCTTAACAGCTGGATTTTTAGGAAGTAATGGAAAGAAATTTAAGCAAAAACTTAAAGAACAAAGAAATAACACAAATATCCAATACAACGATATTAAAAACTTTATAAGTAATATAAATTTTTCTTCAGATAGTCAAGATTTATTAAAAAATTTACAAAAAGCTCTTCATATGCTTGAGAATTTAGATCAAACTAGAAGTAAAATTGATAATCTAAGTATAAAATTATCAGATGCTATTAAATATTACTCTACAATTAATAACATTATGTTAAATGAAATTATTTATATATCTACACATTCTGATGTTGCAAAAATAACACAAGAGATTATCTCATATTCTAACTTTTTATTATCAAAAGAAAAAGCAGGTATAGAACGAGCAATTGGAACATCAACATTAGGTAATAATGGCTTTAAACCAGGCATGAGAGTTAAATTTATAAATCTAATTGAAGCTCAAAATACTTTTATGAATCTATTTTTATTAAATGCTAGTAATGAAGCAAAAGAATATTATCAAAATGCAATCAACAATAATTCAATTAAAGAAGTAAATAAAATTAGAAAATCTATAATTGATTCTGCATATAAACACTCTATTATTTCAAGAATGAAAGAATTAGTTGGTTATGGTGGTATGATACATAATTTTAAAAATTATGTAATTAGAGGAAATAGTAAATATGCCAGAAGATTTAATAATCAATATAAAGAACTATTACAATTAGTAGAACAATATAAAGCAAAAGATAATATTTCTAATGAAGAGATTAAATTACTTAATAATATTGTAAAAGTTTTTACTACATATAAAAATGGTTTACCTTATGTAATAAAAGCAACTAGAAATGGTATGAGTGTAAAAGAACTAGATAAAATTGTAAAAGTAGATGATTCTCCTGCTATACATGCCCTTACAAAGTTAAGTAAAAATTTATTTTCAGTTGAATCTACATACTGGTTTGAGCAAATGACTAAAAAAATTAATATTCTAAAAAATATTGATAATAAACTATCTTCAACATTACTAAATGATGTAAAAGAGATTAAAAATAAAGCTTTAAGCACACTAATTATTATGCTTATTATTTCTATAGTGGGTGTAATTATCACATTATTTATATCAACTATGATTATTAAAAATCTTCAAAGTTCAATTAAATTATTTAAAGAAGGTCTTGATGAATTCTTGTCTTACACTGTAAGAGAAAAAGAAGAAGTTGAACTAATAAAAGTTTTAGGAAAAGATGAATTTGCTCAAATGGCAACTGATGTAAACCATAAAATAACACAAGTTTCAAAAATTATTGAAGAAGATAAAAAAACAGTTGAAGAGATTGATGATGTAATGGGTAAAATTACAAATGGTTTCTATGGTTATCATATACATCAAACAGGTGCATCTAGTGAAGTTAGAAAATTAAGAGACACTATAAATACTATGGCAAAAGATGCAAAAAGAAAATTTGATATTATAAATAACCTTCTTGATACTTATGGATTAGGTGATTTTACATACAAAATATCTGAAGAAGACTCAAAAGGTATGTATGGAGATTTTGGAAGTGTATTAAACTCAACAATTTTATTAGGTCAAAATATATCTGAATTACTTGCTCAACTTTCAAATGCAGGTGATTCTTTAGAAAATAACACAAATATTTTATTATCATCTTCAAAACTACTTGCTAATTCTTCAAATGAACAAGCTGCTTCATTAGAGCAAACAGCAGCAGCAGTTGAAGAAATTACTCAAAATATTAGACAAACAACATCAAATGTTAGTGAAATGTCTAATATCGCTGATAGTGTAACTAAATCTGCAGCAGAAGGTGAAATACTAGCTACACAAACAACTAAATCAATGGATGAAATTAATACTAAAGTAGCAGCAATAAATGATGCAATTACTATTATTGATCAAATTGCCTTCCAAACAAATATTTTATCTCTAAATGCTGCAGTTGAAGCAGCAACTGCAGGTGAAGCTGGAAAAGGATTTGCTGTTGTTGCTCAAGAGGTGAGAAATCTAGCAAGTAGAAGTGCTGATGCAGCAAATGAGATAAAAGTATTAGTTGATAGTGCAAATCAAACTGCTACTATAGGTAAAGATATTTCAGATAAAATGATTTATGGATATAATGAATTAAATGAAAAAATTATTGAAAATAAAAATATGATTGATCAAGTATTAATAGCTTCTAAAGAGCAAGAAGCAAGTATAGAACAAATCAATACAACAGTAACAGCACTTGATGCAGTTACACAAAAAAATGCTCATTCTTCAGAACAAATATCTCAACTATCAAATGAAGTATCAAATTTATCTAAACAACTTACTACATCAGCTGAAAATGCTACAATTAAAGAAGATACAAAACATGCTGTTTGTGATGTTGAATTATTAAATGAATTATCAAAAAGAAAATATGAACATATTGCATTTATAGATAATAACTTTAATATGCTAGGTGAAAATAAAACTTGGAGTGTAACACCATCTCATAGTTGTAACCTTGGTAAATGGTTAAATGAATGTGAAAGTAAAGGTAAAATATTTACAAAAACTCAAAATTGGACAGAACTTAAAAAACACCATAATGATGTACATGAAATTGTTCAAAAGTATATCAATCTTGATGCAAATAAAGCTTCTAACTTTGAGCTTAGAATAACAGCAGAAAGATTAAATCAAGCTATGACTGATACTTTCAATGGTATAGATACTATAAAATATGAATATTGTGAAATGACTAAAGAACAACAATCATAATTATAATCATATAATTATAAAAAAAGGGGAAACAAAATTGTTTCCCCTTTTTTATATCTTTTAAACTTATTTTTATAAAAGCTCTTCTAATTTTACTTTTACTTGATCTAAACTTTTAAATGGCTTTGTAATATAATTACTAGCACCATATTTATGTGCTTCTAATGATTTTTCTAATGTATCAAATGCAGTCATCATAACAACTTTTGTATCTACTTTAGATTCATATAACTCTTTTAATAAACTCAAACCATCAAGTACAGGCATCATTATATCAAGTAGCAATAAATCATAAGAACCACTTTTTACAGAGTTTAAACCACTTTGAGGGTTAGAAAATGTTTGTACATCATATCCATTTTTACTAAGATATCTTTCTAATACATTTAAGATATCTTGTTCATCATCTATTATTGCTATTCTTTTCATAATAAATCCTTTTTATTTAAGATTATTCATTTTATCATATGAGTAATAAAATTGTAATAAATTATATTATTTTTGGCTCTCTTTTATTTTTCTAGCTGCTCTCATTTTTGAAGATGCTAGTTTTCTCATATCTTCAGTTGTATCAGATTCATCCATAATCTCTAATCCAAGTAATGTTTCAATACAATCTTCGAGTGTAACAATACCTTCTGTTTGATCATATCCATCTGTTACAATAAGTAAATGCCCTTTTACTTTCGTAAAACTATGTAATGCTTTAGATACAGGTATATTCTCATTTATACTATCTACTTTAATCATTATAGATTCCATAGTTTGCTCTTTATTTTTTATAGCATTTTTAAATAATTTTTTAGTTAAAACCATACCTATAATATTATCAATACTATCTTTATATACAGGAACTCTTGAAAATTTATATGTTCTTTCATCATCAAGTATATCTTTTATTTTAGTATCACTAGATACTGCAAATACTACAGATCTTGGTGTTAAAATATCTTTGATTTTCATTTGCTTCATACTAAGTGTATTTTCAATAATATCTGATTCAAGGTCATTAATTACACCATTTTCTTCACTTAAAAGTGCTGTATGTAGTATCTCTTCTCTTGTTACTTCAGATGAATTATCATTTTTATTTATTTTTCTAGTTACAAATAAAGTGATTATGATTATTGGATAAGTTAATATAACAAAAAAATTAATTATTTTTGTTGCAGGAATTGCAAGTTGTTTCCAATATACTGCACCAATAGTTTTAGGAATAATTTCTGCTACAAATAATATTAAAAATGTAAGTATAATAGAAACAGCAAGTATAATATCAGGATTTCCATCAAATACTTTCTGTGCTTGAATACCAATAGCAGTTGCACCTAAAGTATTAGCAAATGTATTAAGTATAAGTATAGAAGAAATTGATTTATCAATATCTTCTTTTAATTTTTTAAGTGCTTTTCCAGCTTTAGGGTTTTTTTCTTCAAGTACTGATATATATGTAATATTAGTAGATAAAAGTACAGATTCTAACACTGAACATAAAAATGAAATACTCAAAACTAAAACAAATAATATTATTAAAGTTTCCATTTTAAACCTTTTTTATAAGTTTTTATTAGTATGGGGGAATAGGTATCCAATTTTTTATGTCCTTTTTATTTAAATTATATTTATTATTATATCTAAAAAACTATAAAATTAAATTATATCATTAATAAATACTACCAAAAACACCTACAACTTTACCCATTATATTAATATTGTTTTTTGTAGTTACTTGTATAGGGTATTCTTTATTATCAGAAATAATATCGATTTGTCCATCTATTCGTTTTTGTATTCTTTTTACAAATAAACCATTTTCATTTGTAAATGCATAAATACCATCTTTACTAATATCTTTTTTTGATTTATCTAAATATATAATATTTCCACTATTTAGTGTAGGTTCCATACTATCTCCACTTACATTTATAGCTTCAATATTTTTTATATTAGATTCACCTCCTAATATAGATATAAAATAATCAGGAATATCAAGTTTTTCATATCCTTCATCTGCATCATATGCTCCACCACCAGCACTAACAGCAATATTTGGAAAATATTTAATCCAGTACTTATCTGTACTATCTATTAATGAGCTTGGATCTTGTCCATACAATAACCAATTTATTGATATTTTTTTCAATGCACAAAAATCTAAAATATTTGCAAAAGGTATTTTATTTCTTGTTTTCATAGTTGCTAAATTTGCTTGTGTTATATTTAATGAATCTGCAACATCTTTATCAAAAACTTTTTCTCTACTTCCATCTTTACTTAGTACATCTTTTAATTTTTCTATAATATTTACAACATCTAACACTAAAAATCCTTTTTTTTCATTAATTTTTATAAATTATAGCAAAAAACATTACAAATTGCAATATTTTTATAAAAAATGATATTTTTTTGTCATAATACTTCTATAAATAAAACAAAAGGAAATACTATGTATAAAAATATTAAAAAACTAAATTCTAAATTTGATAAGTTTTTACATAAATTAGACAAATTACTTTTATAATTAGGAAAAATAATTTATCCTAAAGCATTATTTTTATAAAATTAGACAAATATTTATTTTAATAAATTTAAAATAATATTATTTGGAGAATATATGGAAGAGATAAATTTAACAGCAGAAGCATTAAAATTTATGGCACTAGGGATGGGAATTGTATTTACATTCCTTACAGTTATGATTTTTGCATTAAAATTACAAGCATATTTAATTGCTAAATTTTTTAAGGCTGAAGAGAAAAAAGTTACAACAACACATATGAAAGCATCAACAACTCAAACTGATGATGCAGCTATCACTGCAGCTATTACAGCTGCAATAATACATCACAACAACAATACAAAAGGTTAAAATAATATGGCTAAAAAATTTATTGATATTATGGACACAACTTTCAGAGATGGATTTCAATCTGTTTTTGGTGGAAGAGTTCTTATGGACGATTTCTTTCCAGCAGTAGAAGCTGCAAAGCATGCTGGAATAACACATTTTGAATTTGGTGGAGGAGCAAGATTCCAATCTTTATACTTCTACTTACAAGAAGATGCATTTAAAATGATGGATAAATTTAGATCTATCGTTGGACCAGATGCAAATCTTCAAACATTATCAAGAGGTATAAATACTGTTATGCTTGATACAGGTTCTAGAGAATTAGTTGACTTACATGCAAAAATGTTTGCAAAGCATGGTACAACTACTATTAGAAACTTTGATGCATTAAATGATGTTAAAAACTTAGAGTATTCTGCTCAATGTATTAGAAATCATGGATTAAAACATGAAGCTGTTGTGACGATGATGGATTTACCACCAGGGTGTGAAGGTGCTCATGATGTAGCATTTTATGAAAAAACACTAAGAAGTATTTTAGATTCTAATTTACCATTTGATTCTATTTGTTTTAAAGATGCAAGTGGAACAGCAAATCCTAATAAAATTTATGAAACAATTAAAATGGCTAGAAAATTATTAGGTGATGATACTCATATTAGACTTCATACACATGAAACAGCTGGTGTTTCTGTTGCTGCATATTTAGCAGCTCTTGATGCTGGTGCTAATGGTATTGATCTTGCTGCTAGCCCTGTTAGTGGTGGTACATCTCAACCAGATATTCTTACACTTTTACATGCTACAAAAGGTACAAAATATGACCTAGGTGGTTTAGAAGTATCAAAAATATTAACTTATGAAGAAACATTAAAAGATTGTTTAAGTGACTATATGATGCCACCAGAAGCAACTCAAGTTTCTCCATTAATTCCATTCTCTCCAATGCCAGGTGGTGCATTAACTGCAAATACTCAAATGATGAGAGATGATAATACTTTAGATAAATTCCCTGAAGTAATTAATGCAATGCAAGAAGTTGTAGAAAAAGGTGGATTTGGTACAAGTGTTACTCCTGTATCTCAATTTTACTGGCAACAAGCATATGCAAATGTAATGTTTGGACCATGGAAACAAATAGCTCCAGGTTATGGTAAAATGGTACTTGGTTACTTTGGTGATACTCCAACTGCTCCAGATGCAGATATAATCAAACTTGCAAGTGAAAAATTAAAACTTGAACCAACAAATGAAAATCCTTTAGATTTAGCAGATAAAGATCCAAGAAAATCATTAGATGCATGGAAAGAAAGATTAGAAATTGAAGGTATTGCAGCAACTGAAGAAAATATATTTATAGCTGCAGCTTGTGAAGAAAAAGGTATAGCTTTCTTAAAAGGTGAATCACCTCTAAATATAAGAAAGAAAAGTGAACAAGAAGAAATAAAAGAAGAAAAAGGAAATAATACAATGGCAGATGGAAATTACACAGTAGTAGTTGATGGTAAAAAGTTTAGTGTACAAGTTGCACAAGGTGATGTAGATATTAAAGTTGCTCCAAGTGCAGCTCCAGTAGCAGAATCTGCTCCAGCAGAAGTACCAAGTGCTTCAGGTGGTACAGAAGTTCCTGCAAGTGTAAATGGAAATGTATGGAAAATATTAGTTAAAGCTGGTGATAAAGTTGAAAAAGGTCAAGTAGTAGCAATTTTAGAAGCTATGAAAATGGAAATTGATATTGAAGCACCTTGTGCTGGAACTATAGCAAGTATTAATGTCGCTGCAAATGATGCAGTTGAAGAGGGTCAAACTTTAGCAGTAATTAGCTAATAATATAACTTTACGGAGAAAAGAATGAAAAAAATAATTGCTATAATGCTAATTATGATTTTTTCAATGTTTACTATGAACTTGAGTGCAAATGATGCACCTCAAGCTCATTCAGAACAAACTGAAAAAAAAGAATATCAATCTAAAACATTATCTGAATTAATGGTATCGTTTTATGAAACAACTGGGATAAATGCACTTGTTAATCCAAGTGAAGATGTAATGACTTCTGAGCCAAATCCTGCTAATGCTAGACCTATGACTAACTTTGAGCAAACATGGGGTAGAATAATTATGTTTATAATTGTAGGTATATTATTTTATCTTGCAATTGCAAAAGGTTTTGAGCCATTATTATTATTACCAATTGCATTTGGTGGTTTATTAGCAAATATTCCATTAGCACATATGGGTGGACCTCATGGTATGCTTGGTATTATTTATAATATGGGTATTGCAAATGAATTTTTCCCTCTACTAATCTTTATGGGTGTTGGAGCAATGACTGATTTTGGTCCATTACTTGCAAATCCTAAGACTGCTATTCTTGGTGGAGCTGCTCAATTTGGAATCTTTGGTTCTTTAGTTGGTGCTGTTATGATAGGATTTGATTTACAAACTGCTTCTGCTATTTCTATTATTGGTGGGGCTGATGGTCCAACATCAATTTTTATTGCAAATAGACTTGCTCCAGAGATGCTAGGAACAATTGCTGTTGCTGCTTATTCTTATATGGCACTTGTACCTGTAATTCAACCTCCAATTATGAAACTTCTTACAAATGAAGAAGAAAGAAAAATTAAAATGCCACCACTTAGAAAAGTGCATAGATTAGAAAAATTATTCTTACCTATTCTTATTTTAATGATGGCTATTTTAGTATTACCTGAATCTACTCCATTAATTGGTGCATTTGCATTTGGTAACTTTGCAAAAGAATCTGGTGTTGTTGAAAGATTAAATGACACTATGCAAAATGCATTAATCAATACTGTTACAATATTCTTAGGATTAGGTGTTGGTTCAAAACTAGCTGCTGATAAATTCTTAGTACTTGATACTTTAGGAATTATGGTAATTGGTTTATTAGCATTTAGTGCAGGAACAGCAGCCGGTGTTCTTATGGCAAAACTAATGAATAAATTTTCAAGTAAAGATAATCAAATTAATCCACTAATTGGAGCAGCTGGAGTTTCAGCTGTACCTATGAGTGCGAGAGTTGTAAGTAAAGTTGGTCAAGAATTTGACAAATCAAATATATTATTAATGCATGCAATGGGTCCAAATGTTGCAGGTGTTATTGGTTCAGCAGTTGCAGCTGGTGTACTATTATCAATATTCAAATAATTTAGGAAAACAAAAATGTCTGATATTAAAAACTCATTAAATCTACAAAATGTAGGAAATGTATATAGAAACCTTGATATTGATACTCTTATGGATCATGCAGTTAAAAATGAAGGTGCAAAAATTTCATCTTCTGGTGCGCTTATGATTGATACTGGTATTTTCACTGGTAGAAGCCCTAAAGATAAATATTTTGTTGATGCTAAGCCATCAAATGAACATATTTCTTGGGGAGATGTAAATAAACCTATTTCTGCTGATACTTATGAAGAATTGAAAAAAATAAGTTTAGAACAATTAAGTGGAAAAGACTTATATGTAACTGATGTTTTTTCTGGTTCATCTCCAAGTAGTAGAAAATCTATTAGAATAATTACTGAAATTGCATGGCAATCTCATTTTGTTCAAAATATGTTTATTAAACCTACAAAAGAAGAATTAGAAAACTTTGAACCTGAATTTACATTATATAATTCTTGTAGAGCTACAAACCCTAACTATAAAGAGCAAGGTTTAAATTCTGAAGTATTTGTTGCATTTAATGTAGAAGAAAATGAAGCTGTAATTGGTGGTACTTGGTATGCAGGTGAAATCAAAAAAGGTATTTTCTCTATGATGAACTATTGGTTACCATTAGATAATAAAATGGCGATGCATTGTTCAGCAAATGTTGGAGAAAAAGGTGATACAGCACTATTCTTTGGACTTAGTGGAACAGGAAAAACTACACTTTCTACAGATCCAAAAAGAGCTTTAATTGGTGATGATGAGCATGGTTGGGATGATGAAGGTGTATTTAACTTTGAAGGTGGGTGTTATGCAAAAGTAATTGATCTTGATCCTTCAAGTGAGCCTGAAATATTTGCAGCTATTAAAAAAGGTGCTATTTTAGAAAATGTTGTAGCAGATGAAAATGGTAATGTTGATTATTCTGATACATCTAAAACACAAAATACTAGAGTTTCTTACCCTATAGATCATATTGAAAATATTCAAGAAAATTCTATGGCAGGACATCCTACTAATATTATATTCTTAAGTGCAGATGCATTTGGTGTATTACCTCCTGTTTCTAAACTATCAAAAGAACAAGCTATGTATTATTTCTTAAGTGGATATACAGCAAAAGTTGCTGGAACAGAAAGAGGAATAAACGAACCAACTGCTACATTTAGTGCATGTTTTGGTGAAGCTTTCTTACCTTTACATCCAACAGATTATGCAAAACTATTAGGTGAAAAGATAGAAGAACATAATGTAAATGTATATTTAGTTAATACAGGATGGACTGGTGGTGCTTATGGTACTGGTAAAAGAATGACTATTAAAAATACAAGAGCTTGTATCAATGGTATTTTAGATGGAAATATCCATGATAGTGAATTTGAAACTTTAGATATATTTAACCTACAAGTTCCAAAAACATTAGATGGTGTTGATACTGAAGTTTTAAATCCTAGAAATACATGGGAAGATAAAAATGCTTATGATGAATCTGCTAAAAAACTAGCTTCTATGTATGTTGAAAACTTTAAAAAATACTTAACAGATGATAGTGATTTTGATTTTACAGCAGCTGGACCTACAGTTTAGATATAATCTTAATAACAAATGATATCAAAAGGGATAGATTTTTCTATCCCTTTTTTAATACAAAGAAGAAAATAAATGAAAATAAAATTAACAGATTTTTTAGATGATATAGCAGACAATTGTTCTTATATTTCATTTTTATCAATAAGACATATATTAAATAAACTATATGATGATGTAGAAAATGAAAGTGAGAACAAAGATGAATTACTAAAGATAATTCAAGATTATTCTTTTTTACTAAGATATCTAAATGATTATGCTGGAACTATATATAGACAATATAATAGTAGTGTTGAATTAATATACTCTGAATTATGTAAACATTTTAATTTAAGTATTGATAATAAATATACTTATGAACATATAGTAAAAAAACTACAAAAACAAACTCCAGCTTTGCTTATGAGTTTAGCTGACGAAGATATAAAAATACAAACTATTGAAAATTTTTGTGAGAAGTTAGATAATATTAAAAAATCAAACTATTATAATGAAAATAAAGAAAAACTAGAAGATACTATACTAGTATTAGAAAAAAATATTGCCTTAGTTAAAATGGCATCTCAAATGAATTAATAGCAGTTTTTACACTGCTATTTCTGAGCTTACTTCTAAGCCAAATCCATTTAAACCTATAAAAGAGTGTTTTTGTTTCGATGATGTAAGTAAATTTATTTTATTTATACCTAATTTATTTAATATCTGAGCCCCTACTCCAAAATCTTTCATATTTTGAGTTACCTCTTCTTTTGATTCTAAAAATACTAATAAACCACCATGCTCTTTTAAATACTCTATACTATTTAACATAGAATCTAAAGACTTTTTATTCATAAACATATTTATATCAGACTCTATTGTATGAAATTTGATATTAGTAATTTCTTCATCTTCACAGTTTTTGAATTTGATTATAGTATGTTGATTTTTTAAATGGTCCTCAAAAATATATTTTGTAACATTTGTATCAAAAAATTCTATATCATCTCTTGATATTTCATTTACAAGTGATTCATGAGATAATCTGTACTCTACTAAATCAGATATATAAACTTGTACCATATTATGTTTTTTTGCAAAGATATCTAAATCATCTCTTCTTGCCATTGTTCCATCATCTTTCATAATTTCACAAATAACAGATTCTCCTGCAAGTCCAGCTAATTTACATAAATCTATACTACCTTCAGTGTGTCCTGTTCTTACTAATACACCACCCTCTTTTGCAATAAGAGGGAAAATATGTCCAGGTTTTACTAGTTCTTGTTCTTTACTAATTGGATTTGCTAGTATTTTAATAGTATCATCTCTTTCTTTTGCACTAATACCTGTACTAGCTTTTGCACAATCAACTGAAACTGTAAATGCTGTTTCATATGATGATGTATTACTTTGTACCATTGGATTAAGACCAAGTCTTAATGCAGTGTTATTTGTTACAGCAACACATATTAATCCTTTTGCATGTGTTGCCATAAAATTTACATGATCAGGAGAACTAAGAGCAGCTGAATAAACTAAATCACCTTCATTTTCTCTATCTTCATCATCAAGCATTATTACCATATTGCCTTTTTTTATCTCTTGTATTGCGTCTTTTACTCTTTGTATAGCTGACATTTAATAACCTTTTATTTATTATTAGTAGATTATAGCAGAAATTTTAAAATTTATAATAAATTAGCTTGACTTATTTTTATTTTTTTACTATAATTCCAACATAAATCGATTGGGGTATCGCCAAGTGGTAAGGCCTCGGCTTTTGGTGCCGATATTCGCAGGTTCGAATCCTGCTACCCCATCCATTTACTTTTAAGTCGCGGAATAGAGCAGCACGGTAGCTCGACGGGCTCATAACCCGTAGGTCGGTGGTTCAAATCCATCTTCCGCAACCAATCACATAAATTTTACAATTCAAATATCAAATCACAATATACTAAAATTATTAATATAAATTATACTTCTATAAGTTTTTTATAGTTTATATTTGATATAATTAAAAAAAATAAATCAAAGGATACAAAATGTTTCACGAACACAGAGATATAGTAACAAAATTAAAAGAAGAAAATGCTCACTTTAAAAAAGTATTTGAAAGACACAATGAATTACACGATGAAATAGAAAAAGCAGAATTAGGTGGAGTAGATCATATAAATCCAATAGAGATTGAAAAAATGAAAAAAGAAAAGCTAAAATTAAAAGATGAAGCTTATGCTATGATTATAGATTATAAAAAAAATAACTAATATAACTAACTAATTTGTGATATAAATAAAATTTATATCACAAAACTTACTCTTTCACACAAATAAAACTCCCACTTAACTTGTATTTTTGCATATTTTAGATATAATCTATTGATTTTAAATAAAGGCAATAAATATGGACAATCTGTTTGATGAACAACAAGATATTATTGATATAAAAATTGAAGATACAGTAAAAGCTTCATACTTAGACTACTCTATGAGTGTTATAATTGGTCGTGCATTACCTGATGCAAGAGATGGTTTAAAACCAGTACATAGAAGAATACTATATGCTATGAGTGAACTAAATCTTACTTCTAAAGCATCATATAAAAAATCTGCAAGAATTGTAGGGGATGTAATAGGTAAGTACCATCCACATGGTGATAACTCAGTTTATGATGCACTTGTAAGAATGGCTCAAGATTTTTCTATGAGAGTTCCACTTATTGATGGTCAAGGAAACTTCGGTTCTGTTGATGGTGATAGTGCAGCTGCTATGAGATATACAGAAGCTAGAATGACAAAAATATCTGAAGATATTTTAAGAGATATAGACAAAGATACTGTTAATTATGTACCAACTTATGATGATACAGGAAAAGAACCTTCTGTTTTACCTACAAGACTTCCTACTCTACTTATAAATGGAAGTGAAGGTATTGCTGTTGGTATGGCTACTAAAATTCCACCACATAATCCAAGTGAAGTAATGGCTGCACTTTTATATCTTATAGATAATAAAACAGCAAGTGCAGAAGATTTAATGCAATTTATACAAGGTCCAGATTTTCCAACAGGTGGAACAATTTTTGGAAGAAGAGGAATAATCGATGCATATACTACAGGTCGTGGTAGAGTAAAAGTTAGATCAAAACACCATATTGAAACAAAAGGTAAAAAAGAAATTATCGTAATTGATGAACTTCCTTACCAAGTAAATAAATCAAGATTGATTGAACAAATAGCACAACTTGCAAAAGATAAAGTTCTTGAAGGTATTTCTGAAGTTAGAGATGAATCAGATAGAGAAGGAACAAGAGTTGTAATTGAACTTAAAAAAGATGCTATGTCTGAGATTATTATGAATAATCTTTACAAACATACTCCACTTCAAATTACATTTGGTACTATTTTATTAGCTGTTCATAATAAAGAACCAAAAATATTCAATCTTCCTGATGTATTAAATATTTTCTTAAATCATAGAAAAACAGTAATTATTAGAAGAACAATTTTTGAACTTGAAAAAGCAAAAGCAAGAGCACATATACTTGAAGGTTTAAAAATAGCTTTAGATAATATTGATGAAGTGATTAAAATTATTAAAGCTAGTGCAAATGATGCCGAAGCTAGAGAAGGACTTATGAGTTCATTTGGTCTTTCACAAATTCAAGCTCAAGCTATACTTGATATGAGATTAGGAAGACTTACAGGTCTTCAAAGAGAAAAACTAGAAGCTGAATTAGCTGAACTTTTAGCACTTATAGAAGAGCTTGAAGCTATATTAAAATCAGAAGATAAACTAAATGCTATAATCAAAGAAGAATTAGAAGAAACAAAAGAAAAATACAATGAACCAAGAAGAACAGATATTGAAGATTCTTATGATGATATTGATATTGAAGATTTAATACCAAATGAACCAATGGTAGTTACAATCACACATAATGGTTATGTAAAAAGAGTACCAATTAAACAATACGAAAAACAAAAAAGAGGTGGTAAAGGTAAAGTAGCTGTTACTACACACGATGATGACTTTATTGAAAAATTCTTCGTATCTAATACTCATGATACACTACTATTTGTTACAAACTTCGGACAACTTTATTGGTTAAAAGTTTATAGAATACCAGAAGGTGGAAGAACAGCTAAAGGTAAAGCTGTTGTAAATCTTGTAAACTTAAAAGATGGTGAAAGAATTATGGAGATTATTCCAACTAGTGATTTTGATGAAAATAAATCATTAGCATTCTTTACTAAAAATGGTGTTGTAAAAAGAACATCATTAAGTGATTTTAGCAATATTAGAAGTAATGGTGTAAGAGCTATTGTTCTTGATGAAGATGATGAAATTGTAACAGCTGCAATTACAAGTGAAGAGTCAAAATACCTTATGATATTCTCTGCTCTTGGTCAAGTTATTAGATTTGATATCGAAAAAACAAGAAACCAAGGTAGAACAACAAGAGGTGTTAGAGGTATTAAATTTAAACTTGATGGTGATTATGTTGTTGATGCTGAAGTTATTGTATCTGAAGACCAAGAACTTTTAACAGTAAGTGAAAAAGGTGTTGGGAAAAGAACAGAAGTAGAAGCATATAGACTTACAAATAGAGCTGGATCTGGTGTAATTGCTATGAAACTTAGCCCTAAAACTGGTAAAACAGTAGTTGGAAATGTACTTGTTGATCCTACTCAAGATCTAATGGCATTAACTTCTATTGGTAAAATGATTAGAGTTGATATGGGAACTATTAGAAAAGCTGGTAGAAATACATCTGGTGTTACTATTGTAAATGTTGATAAAGGTGATAAAGTAGTTAGTATTGCTATGTGTCCAAAAGAAAATGAAGAGATAGAATTAGATGAAGATGGAAATCCAATTAAAATAATTGCAGAAGAAAATCAAGAAAAAACTACTCAAGAAGAAAGTACAAATATAAATTTATTAGATTTAAATGAGGATGAAAAATAATATGAGAAAATATAATGTAGCTGTTGTTGGAGCAACTGGTGCAGTTGGAGAAGAACTGTTTGCGATAATGGAAGAGATGAACTTCCCAGTAGGTGAGCTTTTACCACTAGCAAGTGCTAAAAGTGTTGGTACAGATATAACTTTTAAAAATAGACAATACCCTGTAGTTGAACTTACAACTACAGTATTTGAAGAACATGAAGTTGATATTGCATTTTTTTCTGCAGGTGGAAGTATATCTGAAAAATATGCTAAATATGCAGTTGAAGGTGGAGCTGTTGTAATTGATAATACATCTCACTTTAGAATGGATCCAACAATTCCACTTGTAGTACCTGAAGTAAATCCACAAGATATATCTTTATGGAGAGAAACAGGAATTATTGCAAATCCAAATTGTTCTACAATTCAAATGGTACAAGCACTTAAACCACTTGATGATTTATATGGTATTAAAAGAGTTGATGTAAGTACATATCAAGCAACTTCTGGAGCTGGAAAAGCTGGTATGGAAGAGCTAGTAACTCAAATGCAAGATTTCTTTGCTTTTAAATTAGATGAATCTAAAAAAGAAGCATTTATGCACCAAATTGCACTAAATGTAATCCCTCAAGTTGATAAAGCAATGCCAAGTGGATTTACAAAAGAAGAAGAAAAAATGGTTTATGAAACACAAAAAATTCTTCACAAAGATATAAAAGTAGCTGCAACTTGTGTAAGAGTTCCAGTTTTAAGAAGTCATAGTGAGTCTATTACAGTTACTTTTGATGAAACAGTTGATGTTGATGTTGATAAATGTAGAGAAGTTATTGCTAACTTTGAAAATGTAGAAGTTATGGATAATTTAGAAGAAGGTATATATCCTATGCCTATGATTTCTACAAATACAGATATTACATATGTAGGTAGAATAAGAAAAGATATTTACGATTCAAATATCGTACACTTTTTTAATGTTGCAGATCAAGTAAGAGTTGGTGCTGCTACAAACTCTATTAGAATTGCATTAAAATGGATAGAATTAGAGGAAGAAAATTAATATGTTAGAAAGATTATTTGAAGGTGCTATTTGGCGAAGTAGATTTGTTGTAATATTAGCTGTAATTTTTGGACTTGTTGGGGCATTTGTATTATTTATTGTAGCTTCAATGGATATATGGGGAGTTGCTAGTTATACATTTAACACAATTATAACTCATGCTCATCCAGATAAATTTCATGAAGATATAGTAGCAGGTATTATTGGAGCTGTTGATTTATATCTTATTGCTGTTGTTATGTTTATATTTTCTTTTGGATTATATGAATTATTTATTTCTGAGATAGATGAGGCAATGGATAAAGATGATAAAACAAGTAAAATACTTGCAATTCATTCTCTTGATCAATTAAAAGATAAAATTGCAAAAGTTATTGTAATGGTACTAGTAGTTAGCTTTTTTCAAAGAGTATTACATACAGAATTTACAACAGCTTTAGAGATGTTATATTTTGCACTTAGTATTACTGCACTAAGTATTGGACTTTACTTCTTAAGTAAAGTTGGGAAACACTAAAAGGATTAAAAATGGGAAAAATATTTGTAGATGCATGTAAGGGGCTAGAAACACCTTATACACCAGTATGGATGATGAGACAAGCAGGTAGATATTTACCTGAGTATATGGCTGTTAGAGCTGAAGCTGGTAACTTTTTAAATTTATGCCATGATCCTAAAAAAGCTGCTGAAGTTACAATTCAACCACTTGATATTGTAGGGGTTGATGCTGCTATTTTATTTTCTGATATACTTGTAATACCAGATGAGATGGGTATGGATTTATCTTTTGTAAAAGGTGAAGGTCCAAAATTTTCTGACCCTATTAAAACTCAAGAAGATTTAGACAGATTAATTGGTGGTAAAGATGCTTCATCTAAACTAACATATGTTTATGAAACAATTGAACTTCTTAGAAAACAACTAGACGAAAGAGATGATGATATTGCACTTATTGGATTTACAGGAGCTCCTTGGACTCTTGCTACATATATGATTGAAGGTCAAGGTACAAAAACATATAATATCTGTAAAAAGATGATGTATTCAAATCCTGAACTTTTACATAATATTTTAGCAAAAGTAACTGAAGTTGTTAAACTATATATGGAAAAACAAATAAAATCAGGTATTGATGTAGTTCAAATATTTGATTCTTGGGCTGCTGCTATTGAACCATCTATGTATAATGAATTTTCATGGAAATATATGGTAGAGATTGCTGATTATTTAAAATCAAAATATCCTGATACTCCTATTATTATGTTCCCTAAAGGTGTTAGTGCATTTATAGAACAAGGTTTAGTATATGGTAACTTTGATGTATTTGGTGTAGATTGGGGAACTCCTATGGCTATGGCAAAAGAAAAATTAGGCCATAGATATGTTCTTCAAGGAAATATGGAACCATGTAGATTATACAATAAAGAAGCTACAACTGCTTGTGTAGAAGCTATTCAAAAAACTATGGATGGGAAAAGACATATCTTTAACTTAGGACATGGTATATTACCTGATGTTCCTGTAGAAAATGCAATACACTTTGTAAGTGAATGTAAAAGAGTTTCTAAAAAGTAATAATATGAAATTTATTCATTTTAAAAAGCAAGTGATATTTTTTTCACTTGCTTTTTTATTTTTAGGGTGTGAAGATAAATCTTATTTAACTACAGTTTATAATAAAAATCTTTTAAATAAGCAATATAAATGTTTAGATTTAAAATTATCACCCTATTCTAATAAAATATACAATAATATTAAAAATATTTATCCATTTTCAAATAATTGTGAAAATATATTAAAAATATCATATAAATCAAATATAGGTTGCAATAGCCCTTATAATAAAAATAAGTCATTAAATTCATTTATAGAATTAGAATTATCAACAAAAGATCATAAAGTAATAAGTATATACAAAGACTTAAAAGATGCAAATATAAGTGAAGAAATAAAAAAAGGATATAAGCAATTATGCAAGAAAATAAAAATTTAACATTTGGTCCTGTAAACTCAAGAAGATTTGGAATAAGTTTAGGAATAGATCTATCTCCATCTCATAAACAATGTAATTTTGATTGTTTATATTGTGAGTTAGCACCAGCAACAACAATAAATAAACAAACTATATCTTATAATGTAAAAGATTATATAGAAGCTGTTCAAATAGCAATAAAAAAGAATCCAGAAATTGAAGTTATAACTATTACAGCAAATGGAGAACCTACTCTTTATCCATATTTAGATCATTTAGTTGATAAACTAAATAAAATAAAAGGAAATAAAAAACTTCTTATTTTATCAAATTCTGCTTTAATTACAAATAGTAAAATTCAAAGAACATTAAGAAAAATAGATATAGTAAAATTATCATTAGATTGTGCAACAAATGAATGTTTTAAAAAGCTTGATAGAGTAGATAATTCAATAGATTGCCAAAAAATGATAGATTCTATTTTTGATTTTAAAAATAGTTTTAAAAATGAACTAATAATTGAAGTATTATTTGTAGATACAATTAATAATAAAAAAGATGAGTTAGATAAATTATACGATATATTATATGATTTAAATCCTACAAGAATTGATATAGGTACAATTGATAGACCACCAGCATACAATGTAAAAGCTATATCATATGAAGAGCTAAAAGATATTGCTGATTCTATGAGTGGATTAAATATATCAATTGCTCATAAAAATAAAATAAATTTAAATAAATATTTAAATAATGAAGAGATACTAAATTTACTTGATAAAAGACCACAAACTTTAGATGATATTAATAATTTACTAGATGATAAATCTAAAGAATTATTTGATAATTTATTAAAAGAAGAAAAGATAATTATTAAAAATCAAGCTGGAGTGGAATTTTATGCAAGAAAAAAATAATAAAAAAAGATGTAGAAATTGTCTTTATGATGTTGATAAAAAAATAAGAAGATGTCCATACTGTGGGATACTAAATCCTACAGTTGAACTAAAAGATATTTTTTTAACAACAGCTATTATTATAATAGTTATGTTTGTTTATACTACTTTTATTCACTAAATGTAGTATTATTTTTTTAAAGTTATTTCTCCAAAATAACTTTTAAGACTGTATCCACAATCTAACCAATTTACAAGTCCATCTTCTAAATTTCTCACATTTTTAAAACCCATTTTTTTAAGTTGCTGAGCTGCTAGAAGACCTCTTGGACCTTTGAAACAATAAGTTACTATACAAACTTCATCACCATATTTTTCAAAAATCTTTTTTATAGCAACAAATTCTAGTTTTCCTCTTGGAATTGTAAGATGATTTTCTTTTCTTAAATATCCACTTGAAAACTCTTCAGGTTCTCTTACATCTAGTAATAATGTATCTAAATTATCCAAGTCTAAATCATTTGGATGTATTTGATCAACACATTCTTTTGCTTCATCAATTAGTTTTGTATATTGTTCACTTAAATATACTTCAGCTCTTCTAAGTGCTAATTCTTCAAGATCTAAATGAGCTGTATCTTTTATAGTTTCCATATAATATTAATCCTTTAAAAGTGAATTTAAAAACTCAATAGTAAATCTAAGCCCTGCTCCACTTGCTCCATAAGGATTATATCCCCACTGTTCTTCTACATAAGCTGGACCTGCTATATCACAGTGTACCCATTTATCTTTATATTCATCATTGATAAATTCATCTAAAAACATACCTGCTGTTATTGCTCCACCATATCTAGTAGATGATATATTACAAACATCAGCTATTTTACTTTTGATTGTTTTTCTTAAATATCTATTAAATGGTAAAGATGTAGCTAACTCTCCACTATCAAGTGCTGCTTGAACAACTCTATAATTTAAGTGATTGTTATTTCCCATAATTGATGTTGTATAATGTCCAACCCCAACAACACTAGCACCTGTTAAAGTTGCAAAATCCATAATGTAATCAATATCTTTTATCTCATCTTGAGCATAACATAGACAATCAGCAAGTACAAGTCTTCCTTCTGCATCTGTATTTCGTACCTCTATTGTTTTACCATTTCTTGCTGTTAATACATCATCAGGTTTAAAAGCATCTCCACCTATCATATTTTCAACAGCACCTACAATACCATGGATTTCAAATGGAAGTTTTAATTTTGCAACAGTATCCATAATACCAAGTACTGCAGAACCACCACTTTTATCACTTTTCATTGTTACCATAAAATCTGCAGGCTTTAAACTAAGTCCTCCACTATCATAAGTAAGACCTTTTCCTACAAGTACAATTTTCTTTTTAATTTCACCTTTTGGTTTATATGTAAGGTGGATAAGCTTTGATTTATGTCTGCTTGCTCGTCCAACAGCTGCAATTGAACCCATACCTTGAGCTTCAAAATATTTATCACTATATACTTTGTATTCAAGGTTATTTTCTTTTGCTATTTTTTTAGCTTCTTTAGCCATAATTTTTGGATAAAAATCTTCAGGAGTAGTATTTACAAAATCTCTTACCATATTTACACCATTACAAATATGAGAAACTTTATCAAATATATTAATAACTTTTTTATTTAAATTATCTACTATAATATTTATAGTTTTTTCTTTTGTTTTTGACTTAGAAGATTTATATTTAATAAATGTATAATTACCTAAATAAAATCCTTCCAAAACTTCTGCAAGTTCAGTAGTTGAAACTTTAATCTTTGCATTTTTATAATTAGTTTCATTTATTTTTCTTATTGCTGTTGATGCTGCTATTCTTAAGCTATCAGTATTTTTTGATTCATATCCTACATATAATTTATTATCAACAATTACAGCTGTTTCATCTTCACCTTTAAAGTTTAATTTTGATAATTCTTTTTTATTTTGTGTAATTTTTTTATCTTTTACAAATATAACCTCTATTTGTGTTTTTATATCATGTTCTATTAAATTTAATTTCATTTTATATCCTTTATTATTTTTTTATACATATGCCAGAATCATTATCACATATCTCTTCTAGCTTATTATTTTTATCAAAATATATATGTCCTTTATATATTTTTTGTTTACCATTTTTAGTTCTTGTATAAGTACATTTTTTACCATTACATTTAATTTTTAATACTCTATTATCTTTTTCTAAAGTTTGACTTTTGATATTTTTACTTAAATTATAGATTACTGATAAAAGCATATATTTATCTTTTTTATATCTTACTTTACCATTAGCTTTTGGCTTTTTATGTTCTTGAAATAATACAAACTTATCAAAACCAAGTATATATCTCATCCAAGAGCTAGATGGCAGAGCTATTAAATAGCCATCTTTTATTGTATTCATATTTTTAATATCACCTAAAGTCATATTTTTATATGTTATTTTATAAGTATTATTTGCATTTGCATATATTACAAATAATAATATTAAAATTATTTTTTTCATTATTTCTCTTTTTTTGTCGCTTTATCAAAAAATTTGTAAACTAAATATATAAATCCTAAAGCAAAAGGTATTACTAAATACCAATATTCTTTTAAAACTTTTAGCATTGTTAAAATTTCTTGTCCAAAATACCATGCTGGTACAATAGTAATAGCTGCCCAAAACCATGCACTAATTAAATTAATTATTGCAAATAATTTAGCATTATATCCTGTTAGACCTATTGAAATAGGAATAATAGTTCTTAAACCATACATATATCTTTGAGCAAATATTATAGGCCATCCATATTTTTTTAATAATAAATGAGCTAATGCAAATTTTCTTCTTTGACTTTTTAATTTTTTATGTACATATTTTTTATTATATCTTCCAATATAAAAATATATTTGATCTCCTGTAAATCCACCAAGACCTGCTACAAATATTGAAATATATAAATTCATATCTCCTGTATGAGAAAATATTCCAGCCATAATAAGACCAGATTCACCCTCCAATACAGACCATAAATATAGTATGATATAACCATACTCCTTCATAAGTTCTAAAAGAAATTCACCCATTAGTCAAACTTAAGCAAATCTTTAGCTTGTATCATATCTTTATCTCCACGACCACTAAGATTTATAATTATTGTTTTACCTTTTAAAGATTCTTTTTCTTTTTTAAGATATGCAATTGCATGAGAACTTTCAAAAGCAGGAATAATACCCTCTTTTTGACTTAACCATACAAAAGCATCTAATGCTTCTTGATCTGTGATACTATCAAATTTAACTGTACCTAAATCTTTATGATAAGCATGTTCTGGTCCAATTCCTGGATAATCAAGTCCAGCACTAATACTATGAGCTTCTAGTATTTGACCATCTTCATCTTGTAGTAAATAAGAACACTGTCCATGTAAAACTCCTGGACTTCCTTTTTCTAAACTACATCCATGTTTAGAAGTATCAAGTCCTAATCCACCAGCTTCAATACCAACACATTGAACATCTTTATCTTCTAAAAAGTGACTAAACATACCAATAGCATTTGAACCACCACCAATTGCAGCAACAACTACATCTGGCAATCTACCTTCAAGGTCTAAAATCTGTTGTCTTGCTTCCCAACCAATAATTGCTTGAAAATCTCGTACCATCATAGGATATGGATGAGGACCTGCTACTGTACCTATTATATAGTATGTATCTCTTGCATTTGTAACCCAATATCTAATAGCTTCATTCATAGCATCTTTTAGTGTTCTACTTCCAGATTCAACTGCTACTACTTTTGCACCTAAAAGCTTCATTCTAAATACATTTAGTTCTTGTCTTTCAACATCTTTTGCACCCATAAAAACTGTACATTCTAAGCCCATAAGTGCAGCTATTGTTGCAGTTGCAACTCCATGTTGACCAGCACCAGTTTCTGCTATAACTTTTGTTTTACCAAGTTTTTTTGCTAGTAATCCTTGAGCTATTACATTATTTACTTTATGAGCTCCTGTATGATTTAGATCTTCTCTTTTTAGATATACTTTTGCACCTATTTCTTCACTAATATTTTTTGCTTCATATAAAGGGTTTGGTCTTCCAACATAATCTTTTAATAAAGCATTTACTTCTTCCCAAAAATCTTTATCAAATCTATATTTATTATAAGATTTCTCAAGATCTAACAGTATTGGCATAAGTGTTTCAGGTACATATCGACCTCCAAACTTTCCAAAATGTCCATTTGAATCTGGGTCAAATTTACTTGGTTTTGGTATGTAGTTGTTCATTAGTTAAATTCCTTTTATATATCAAGCACACTATATACAGGTGCAAATTTTTGAACTTTTTTGCTTCCATCAAGAAAGCTAAGATTCATTATAAAACAAACCTCTTTTAGATTTGCATTAGTTTTTTGAACTAAACTAGCACTAGCACTAGCTGTTCCACCTGTAGCACATAAATCATCTATTATTAATACATTTGCATTATCTTTAGTAAATGCATCTGTATGTATTTCAACTTCATCAAATCCATATTCTAATTCATATTTTTCACTTATTGTATTTCCTGGAAGTTTACCTTTTTTTCGTACAGGTACAAATCCTATACCTAATCTATCAGCTAAAATTGCACCAAAGATAAAACCTCTAGCATCAAGTCCAACTATATAATCTAAATTAAACTCTTTGTATCTTTGCTCTAAATGATCCATTAGAAGTTTAAAAGCACTTGGATTAGTCAATAAAGTAGTAATATCTTTGAACATTATTCCTGGTTTTGGAAAATCTGGTATTTCTCGAATAGCGTCCAAAATTATCTTTTTATCTTCGTTGTTAAGAGTTTTCATTTTTGTCCTTATTTTAAATTTTATAAATTTCAAAAAGTTATATTTTGTGATAGTTCAAGGCGGAAAATAAATTCTAAATAGGAGTTTACTTCAGTAAATGACTATTTATAATTTATTTTTCAACGCAGAAATCTTGCAAAAGATAACTTTTAAAAATTGTTATCTACTATTTGGCATATAGTATGACCTAGTAATATATGTATCTCTTGAATCCTAGGTGTATCATCACTTGGAACTATTAAGTTAATATCACAAACTTCATTCATAGCACCACCATCTCTACCACTAAATCCTACAGTTTTACATCCCATATCTTTAGCAAGTTTTAATGCTGAAATTATATTTTTAGAATTTCCACTTGTAGATATTCCAATTAGTAAATCACCTTTTGATGCAATTGCTTCAAACTGTCTATCAAAAATTCTATCATATCCATAATCATTTCCAATAGCTGTTAATGCAGATGTATCAGTAGTAAGTGCAATACCAGGAAGACCTTTTCTTTCACTTTTATATCTTCCTGTAAGTTCTGCAGCTATATGTTGTGCATCAGCTGCACTTCCACCATTACCACATAAAATAATTTTACCACCATTTTTAAGTGTATCTACAACCATAGTAGAAGCTATTTCTAGATCACCTTGAAGATGTTCAATAACTCTTACTATAGTTTCAAGATGTCCTTGAAATTCATTAAATATAACTTTTCTCATATAATCACTTAGAACTGTATTTTATACCCAAAGAATAAACTATTATCAAATTTTACTTTTGCACCATCTTCATATTTAGTTTCAATATCTCTATATCCTAAATATGCATAACCATTATCTATTACTTTATAATTAAGTTTTGCTGTAACTTCACTATAATTATCAGCACTAGAATAAGATAAAATTTTAGGTGCATATGATAAGGTAGCATCTATACTTAAATCTTCATTTATAGAATAATCTGCAAATACACTTAATGGTGTTGCCATAAATGTTTTTGAATAATTATTTACCCATACAGTATTTATTCCCATACCAAAACTAACTCCATAATCATTTATATATGGATTCATAATCTTTAAACCAAAATTTACAATTCTATCTGTACTTTCTGTTGCACCTGCATCTTCACTACTTAAATATTCTAAAGTAAGATAATACTTTGCATCATTACTTAAA
>Ga0256828_1000248_pt1 | contig 37368 bp, 34 predicted proteins | sample CV88metaG_FD_185993 | JGI IMG/M metagenome (GOLD analysis project Ga0256828, IMG submission 185993) | Hydrothermal vent microbial communities from East Pacific Rise, Pacific Ocean - CV88 | ecosystem: Environmental > Aquatic > Marine > Hydrothermal vents | place: Pacific Ocean: East Pacific Rise...
ATTTGGGGCAGGTAATAAAGGAGGGGTTTCATGGCTCTATCCATCAGCTTCAAGTGACCCATTGCCACAAGTTACAAACGGAAACAAGAGAGTAACTATCTCTTCTGATGAGGGAGGGATTAATGGTAATGGCGAAAAAGGAAAAGAGAATATTGTATTAAGTGATACTGAACTCTTAAAGGCAACCGTAGACTCAACAAGAGCTGTCCGTATTGGGAAAACCAATACTGATGCCAGAGCATATCGCATTAGAGGTGTTGGCAGAGTGAAAAGTGTTGTTGTGCCAAAAACAGGCGAAACACTAAACATTCAAGAGGTGGAACACGAATTCATCTACGATATGCGAAACAAGGACGTGCCTTTGGCTATCTTTAAGAATTTCTATTACAAAGAGAAAGAGGGGGACAAACACTATTCTGTCTACTCTGAGGAGGTGACACAACAAGCTCTAACAATCATAGAGAAAGATGAAGATATATCTATTGAAAATCTCCAAAAAGCAAGTGCAGGTATCATCAACATTATGAACAACAAAGCTTTAGACTTAACCTCTTTAAAAAAGATTTATTTTGCACTTAAAGATGCAAATGTTCTTGCTCCTCAAAATGTAGAGGATGTCTACAAAATGATAGATATTTTCTACACAAACCTTTCTGATACAAAAGAGAACCGAAAAGCTATTAGAGAAGAGTTCCTTGATGAACAAGAGATGGTCTTAACCAATGATAAGAAAATCCAAGCACTAAACAAATTCTTTAACAAAGCTAGTGAAAATGGGATTACACTTTATACGATGGGACAAGTAAGTGCATTTAACGCATTGATGCAAAAAGATGATAAGGATTTAGATAAAGATGAGATTGAACTAAAGTCTTTAGTTTTAAGCACCCAAGGTAATGTGCATACAAAATCTTTCATTGAGAGTGAAACATCTTTCTGTCTCAATGAGAACAACGATGTGGTTATTATTGAAGATAGCAATGTACCTTATGCAACAGGAGGTCAAATCTTCGCAACTATCTATGAAAATGAAGATTACAAAAATGCAAAAGCTAAGAGAGATTTATTAGATGGTGCTAAATGGGAAAAGCTTAATCTTCTTAATCCACAAAAATATCCACGCAATCCACCCTCTGACGGAAGTCCATTGCGAACTTACAATGAAACAGAGATTGCTAAAGCCTCTTTAGAACTCATGGACACAGCAAAAAAACTTCTAGAAGAAGTTGATACAGAAGATGAGAAGCTCTCTGATACACTTTCACTTATTTTAGAAAAAGAGAGAGGTATTGCTTCAGGTATTGTCAGTGGAGTTGAAGAGGAGATTCTGAAAGCTGGAGAAACTGCTAGTAAATTACTAAATATTATCAGCATGGTATTAACCAAGCAACTTATGCGTGGGAATATTCATGCTATCGTTGAGGTAAATAAGAATGGTGCTTATGCCATTAAAGATGAAAACATTAAAGGTGTAAGAAAAAGAAGTGTTTCATATAGTAAGCCAAAAGATACAAGCCACAACATGAACTTCGATTATAAAAAAGGGGAGTATGGGTTGATGGTCTTAGGAACACTTCCTGTATTGACGGTTCATACTGCAACGTCTAGCAATGGAGAAGAGAAGAACATTGCTAATCTTCATGTTAAAAAAGTGCCTTTGTTCAAGGTTAAAATGAATGGTGAACATCAAGCGATTGACATTCACTCAATTAATGGGATAGGTCAATTTAACAAAACGCAAAAAGTTGGTAAAATCCTGAGCGACATTCTAGCTCTCAACCCATCAGATGAGCATTTAGCCTTAAAAATGGGTAATCTACTTAACGATGGTGGAGTTATCAATAAAAAGAAGAGTAACTTTGGGTTGGGTCAAGCATTAAAAGAAAATAACAAAATTGCTTTATTTTTTAAAGATTTCATCTCAAAAATCCGAGGGATTACTCATCAAGATAATCCAGAAAAAGCAACTTACAACAGTGATACTTTACTTAAAATCCAAGAAGAGATTTTGAACCTTAAAGAGAGTGACTCTATAAATGAGAGAAATTTAGGTAAACAAATTGAAATTATTGGATTGACTAAGCAAAACAAAGAGTCATCATTAACAACTTCTAAGAAAGCAGTCTACGTTCTCAATTCGTTTGACTCAAGATACAACAGCCTAAAAGAAGAGGACAGAAAAAAAATTGACACAATTAAAAAAGTTGCTTTAGCAACCATTAATGGTCAATCTATTGAAGAGATTACGGCAGAAGAAAATGAAGGAAAAATCGATGGAGCAACTTACTCTATTGCAAGAGTTGCTGAAGTGATTAAAGCAAACATTGAGCCTTTGATTGAGAATGAAAAAACACAAAAAAATGCCGATAGTTTAAAAATCGCTCTTGGCATGGGATATAGAAACCTAGAAGCCAAACAATGTAAAATCTTCAAAAAAACACAAGATGGAACTCCTTATATTCAAGGAAGCTATTATAATAAAAATTTAGCTTCTATCAAAAATGATGAAAGAGGAGAACTGATTGAGGCAATTAAAGAGAAAAGACCAACAATTAACCATGTTGATTTGGAAGCGAAACTACAAAGCCTTAAGCTTTACAATGATGAGAACAGAGTGGAGATGGGGAGACAAAAAACTGCTGAAGCACTTTACAAAAAGTCAGAGTCCAACTTGACAACCAATGAAGCGAATACTTTCCTTAAAAATAATATTGGGGGAGGAATTAGTCTAGACTTAACGGAAGAGATTGCAGAGATTAAAAATATAGATGCACCTGAACAAGCCCCTGCACAAGAGCAACCACAAGAGCAAGAGCAACATCAGGAACAAGCCCCTGCACAAAGTGAAGCTCCTAAATCTAGTAAGCCTAAGAGAAAAAGACGAACTAAAAAAGAGATGGAGGAGGCTAGAAAAGCTGAACAAGAGCAAGAGCAACCTCAGGAACAACCTCAAGAGCAAGAGCAACCTCAGGAGCAACCACAAGAGCAAGAGCAACCTCAGGAACAACCTCAAGAGCAAGAGCAACCTCAGGAACAACCTCAGTTTGGTGCTGTTGACGATAACATATGGGACGATGACACATGGCGTTCAAATGAGCTAGATGAGGAAGAAGAACTTAATATCATGGGTGATAAGGAGAAAAAAGAGAGAGAGATGAGTGAATATATTAACAAGAAAAAACCAACCTCATCTAAACCAATGCTATAACGTAAGTTATTTTTAAGAGAGAGGGGGAATGCCTCTTCTCTCTGGGGAACAAGTATTAATAACAAAAAAAATAATGGGGGAGTAGAGAAAGATGGGAAAGATGGATGAAGATATGACTAAAGAGGAGTATCAAGCTCAGGAAGAATTTAAAGAAAAAATGGCTATGTACCACAAAGAGATGAAACTTAATGAGAAGAAGATGGAAGAAGAGATTAGAAGAAGTGATTTTAATCTAGGATTGTTTTCAGACAAGAAAAAGCTTTCAAGGAAGATAAAAGCACTAACTGAATTAGCTACAAAGGGCAATAAAAAAGGTGGCAAAAAGGAAGTAGCTAAAGAGGAGAATGGAACGAATGCCATTTTTAAAAAAATTTACTCTGCACTAAAAGAAGAGGAGAAAATACCTTTAGATATTGTAGATATTGATGTTTTTGATGATGGGTATTATGGTGCGTTTAAAACCTCTAATAACTTTTTTATAGCAAAAGCAGGGAATAGTTTTTCTCTCTTTAAAGCAAAAGAAGTTGAAACTATCTCTAATAGTGATATAGCCAAATTGAAGAAAAACCTAAAGCAGACTCTAAAAGAGAAAAAAATCTCTAGTGAAAATCAAAAAGAGTTTATAGAGAGCCACCCCCTTGTCACTTTAAAAAATTTATCTAAAGAAGATATCGCAACCAAGGTATTTGAACTTTCTGAAAATGAAGAAGAAACCAAGAATGCTATTTTACAGTTTATAGGGAAAGAGGAGAACTCAAAGCTCTTAAAAAAAGATATAGCCAATTTGAGTATTTTGGAATTAAATCTGATAGCACATAACTATTTCTGTTTAGATGATGAAAACCCTGAGAGCAATGAAAATGCGTTCTCAAAATTCGTAAGTGCATTTACCATTGATGAGGAGAAAGAGAAAACCGAACTTCAACTTGTTAGAGGGGCGAACATAGAGATGTTGACACGAGAAACGCTTTTGCCAATTAAAGAAAGAGTTGAAAAGATAGAGGAACAGATATATACCTATTTTGAAGAGAAGGAAAATGTTTCTACAACAATGGTGGATAACCCTGAAAAACGCTCAGAAAATATTTTTAGAATTACATTGGCTATTTTAACACTAAAGGGGGAGTTGAGCGAAATAGAGAAGGAGTTAGATACACTTGTTGCAGACCCTACAATATTTGATATTGTAAAAGCTTCACGAGAGATAGAGAATAGAAGTAAAGCTCTTGCTCTTGATGATACTATTCAAATGCAACTAAAAGTCACAAGTCCTATTAAGCTTGATGAGTCTTTTTTTAAAAACAAGCCTCAAGAGAGAGAAGAGGAGTATATGAAGGTAGATTTACTTCCGAAGAAAGATTTAATAGATACATTAAAAGAAACGCCATTACTTCAAGAAGAGTTTGGTGTTTCACTTGAAAAAGAGATTAAAATTACAAACTATGGTGTATTTACGCACACTTCTCCCAAACAAGCCCTCTCAAATTTGATATTATATGCTAATACTTTAAATGAGGTATTAAGTAAGAATTTTCAGGAGAAAAAAAATGCACCCAAAGAAGAAACAAAAGAAGCTCATCTACTTATGCGTTACTAGCCTTGTTGGTTTGCTTTTAGCAGGTTGTGCGACAGATAGTAAAAAGATTGTACTTCAAGAGGAGTATCGCTCCTCTGTTAATGAAGAGCAGTACAAGTATGAACATATACCAAAACCCGTTGCTTACCTTAAACCCTCTGTTTCAGAACAGAGAAAAGAACTTTATTCTGATGTAAAAGACACCATGAGAGAGATTGGTGAATACAAAAAAAAGATGCGTTCTGCTTCTGCTTCTGCTAGTGATGACTATTATAGTAATGGTGGCAATGGTCACAATAACACCAATGGGGTAAGATATGGGAAAAATAGAATTATAAAAAAACCATCAACATATACGCCACCCACAACAACCTCAACCCCATCTAATGAATTTCTACTTTACCCAAATCCAAATAAATAGGTGCATATAAATGACAAAAGAGAAAATTTATCCATTTTCTAAAGCAGGAGAGATTTTAGATATTAATAAATCTAAAATTTATTATTTTTTTCTTAACAAAGCTTCCGATGAGGAAAAAAAGAGATTTCTTGTTGTTAGAAAAACAAAGCGTACAAATGGAAAAATGATAAAAAGATATTATGTAAAAGAGAGTTTTATACCTTTTTATCTGGAAACAGAAAAGAGAGGAGAGGAGATGTTTCATCAACTTAAACAAGAGTTCATCGAAAAATACACTCTCTTTATAGAAGAGCTTGAAGAGAGTGAGCATATGGCACAAGTTGATGCAGAAGAAAATAGTGTTAAAGATAACCTTATAGTGGAAGATATTTTTTTCAGAACAAAAGTTTTTGAATCAAGATTATCAAAGCTCACACTTAAAAAATTAAAAGAGAAAGAGGGGCGTGAACTTACAAGTTACGATAGACGTATCGTGGGGTGTATGGTTTATAGGCATATCTTCCTTGCACTAAAAAAGCAAGTATACCTTGAGAGTATACTTAGTGCATTTGAGGATTTAAGCAACGAATACAGAAAAGATAGATTGGTGTAAAGAGATGAGTAGAGGGCTATTTGTTTATTTACCACTATCACTACTAATGACTACTATTACACTTCACGCTTTTACACTTAACCCCCTCTGTAACAAGAGTTGTCCTGAGTGTACTTATCTCTTCCCTACTTTAGAGGAGGAGGCAAAAGCATTACGCTCAAAGTATCTTAGTGTAGAGTCTTCAATATCAGAGCGTTATCAATCAAGAGTTACCCCTCTATTAGAAGAGAGAGAGAGGCTTTTGAGTAAATTTGATGCACTTGTTGCAGAGCTAGAGGTTTTAGATAAAATAATGCTCTTAAAACAAGAAGAGGTGACAAATGATAGAGTCCAACAATTACAAGCTACAAAACAAATTAACACAAGGAAAAAATAATGAGAGAAAATAAAAACAAGATAATGGTCATGCTTATTGGGAGTGCTATAACAAGTGGTATCTTAATGGCAAGTACAGAAAATATGCAACAACTTTCCCTAGAGGGAAATAGAGATTTAACTCCGACCGAGGTTGCTGATAAAATCTTTGAGTCGGGGGTAAGTAAAACCCTTGAAGTTATTACCTATCAAAAGAAATTGGCACTTCAGGAAAATGTTGCTACGACATTTAATGGGGATTATTGCTACGAGTTAAGTCCAGAAAATGGTCAAAAATTCAAAGAGATTAATCTCATTAAACTTGAGGCATTAAGTTTGGCATTAGATGAGTCCAATAGACCCATTTATTATCAAGATAAGAATGACAATAACCACCTTTGTCTTTTTACTGCAAAAGCAAAAGAGCCTTTTAGACTCTTAAAAAAACTTATTGATGAGAAGTTAAAAGGGAATAGAAACTACAAAGACTTTATCAATAAGTTTGATGCAAAAGAGGTAAGATTATCTATCCAAAAAGGGATTACCCCCATCTTGCCATCTGTCGGTAAATACTACATTGACATGAGTGAAACAATCACTTTGCTTACCTCTCAATTATCAAAAAAGAGAGAGGAGATTAAACTCTACAAAAAGAGTTTAAAAAAGTTAAAAATAACCATTGATAAAACTTTAGATATAGATACAGATAACACCTCTCATATTAAAACAAAAAAGAAACTGTATGTTAAATAATAGCACCTACTACTACCACTCTTCATTATCGGCATTATCACAAAATGACCTTTATGCAATTTTGTGGAATGGTGGCATTGCTAGTGGTATACTTTTTGTGTTAGCTCCAGTAGTCATCACTATTGTTATGATAGGAAAGATTGACCAACATAGAGGGGATAGTGTAATTGGACTATTTGTTGGTAAGATGGCAGAAGTTCTATTTTGGAGCTTAATGTGGTATATGTTCATCTTAATTTTCTATACACTTTATATCTATGGTGTTGGTAAAAATGGAGGAATGAGTACGGCAGAGGCTATGGAGTGGTTTTACCATACAGATTGGATACATAATCTTAAAACACTTACAGAAAATCTAGATGCTATCAAAGCGTATGGGGCAGATGCAGAGGAGATTGGTAAAAATACTGTAATTACCATCTATTTAATTAGAGTGGCTATCACTCTTTTGATGATAGGATTTGCTGTTTTGATATTCTTCACAATGCTCTTAAAATTGTCAAAGATAATCAATCAGCAGTCAGTTAATAGTGTAGAGCAGTCAGGGGCATTCTTCTTCGTGGGTGTTCTCTCTTCCATCGTCCTAGTCCTAACCATAGGAATGATGGATTTGGTTTTTGATGAAATCTTTAGAATGAGTGATATGTTTGCAGAGACGCAAACAGTTAATACTCCCATTAAGATAGAGTATGTCTACTTGGATATTTTTGACCCAAAACTATACGGAATACTTCAACCAACAACAGAAGTTGATTATCTTAGTGAAACGACAGATAGTGGGCTATAAAAGACAATAAAAAGACAATAAAGACAATGAAAAAACAAAAAAGACAAGGAAAAACAATGAGAAAACAATTAACGACAATTACGGCTATAACACTTTTAACAAGTTCCACACTATTTGGGCTTACTCCCATTGATGCAACACACGCGTCAAGAGATATTTCAGAAAATATTAACACTAGCAATGCAGAGCGTTTTCAATATAATAAAGGATTTAAAGATGGTTATGAAGTCGGGAAAAGAGAGGGGTATGCCCTAGCACTAAAAGATGCGAAAAAAGCTCTTAAAATGTATAAGAATATTATTGCAGGATATGAGAGTGGTAAGTTTCTTAGCAAAAAAGGGAAAATCACACCCCCTAGAATTTATCAAAAAAGAGGAAAAGGGGGCGTTGAGGTTATTGTAGAAGGGTGCGAATTAAGAGGAAGTCTCTCTCCATCGGATATTCTCCTTTTGCCAAAAATGATGAGTGAGTATGAAATAGGAGGAGGCAGAAGCTCTTCTTTGAATAGCTCTTCTTCATCAAGAAACAATGAATATAGTAATTCTGTATTCTTATCAGGGGTAGATAATCCAAATACAATGGTTGCTAAACCTACAAGTTCGGAGAAGAATATCAATACGATAGTTCTCAGAGATACCTCTTTTTATAGAGATTTACTCAGAAAGAGTGGGGTGCTTTATACCGTAGAAGGAAATGGTGGAGGATTAACTGCAACATTCTCATCAAGAGCAGAAAGAGAGAGTTTTGTAAAAAGTTATAATCTCACAAGAGGGAGAGATTACCAATGATTTTAGTCCTAACAGAAAAAAGCTCACAAGTTAAAGCAATTAAACCTATTGCACGTAACTTTAGACAGATAGAGCAAGAGTTGAGTCGTTGCGAACTAGAGGGCAGAGATACTATCTTATGCTCTCTGCAAGGGCATATCTTTGAAGATGATGAAAAAGAGTACGACCCTTTAAATTTTGTTCCCAAAATGGGTATTATCAAAAGAGTTCCAAATAGAAAAGGGGGATTAGGTAAAATTCACAATAAGCTCAAATACATTCAACAAAACTTCTTAGGGAGTATCAATACAGTGCTTATTTTAACCGACCCTGACATGGAGGGTGCTAGAATAGCAAAAGATGTTATTGATTATTATCATTTTGATAAAGTCAATGAGATAATTTTTGCAGACATGAGTAACACTTCAGAAAAAGCCCTTAGAAAAGTGCTTAAAGATGCCCTTATTAATAAAAAGGATTATATTGATTGGGAGCGTATGGCATTTGCTTCGGGGATTAAAGCCAATTTTAACTTAACGGGATTTGCTGTTACAAAGAAAATTAATCAAATAGCAAAAGAGAAGAAGTATTCAGGAGTATTCTATACGTTTGGAACACAACAGATTAGAACACTTAGTCTTATTGTTAATCGATATAGAAAAAATCAAGGAGCAGATAAAAGAGATAAGTATAGACTTGTTGCAAAAACGTCAAAGGGTAACTTTAAAGTAGCCCTTGACAGTGAAAAATATGACCCATTAGAAAAAGAGATTATTCAAAAAAAGGGAGAGTCTCTTGTTGGTTCTAGCATTACGATTAAAAAGACAAAAAAAACGCTCGTTAAAACCTTGTCGCATAGTTGGTATGATGGCTCTGAGTTAGGGGGTGTTTCAGCAAAAGAAGCAAAGGTGTCAATGGTAGAGGTCTACTCTTCAAAAACAAGTGCTATGCAGAAGCTCTATGAGAATGGTGTTCTTACTTATCTAAGGGGGGAAGCACAAGGTAAAATGCCCCTCATTGATTTAGAAGAGTATCAAAATATAGCAAGGCATATCGCACCTTTTTATTACGCACCACAGCTTGATACCTCTATTATCAAAGAAGCGTTTTGGCGTGATGATAATGTTGGTAAGAAAAAAGGTGAGAAAGTCATTAATCACGTTCCTTGTACTTTGGCAAAGGAGATTAATATAGATGACTTCTCTGGTCTTGAACGAACAGTGATTGATGTCGCTTCAAAACACATCTTGTCTACTTTCTACCCAGACCCCATTGACCGAAAATATAAAATCGAAGGTGTTTTAGTAAGTGATGATGAAGAGATTGTATTTACCCTTGATGATACAGAAGGGGTTGAGTTAGGTTGGAGAGAAATTTATGGTACTAAAAAACTTTCAGAACTTAAATTTAAAGACATAGGTTCTATTAAAGAGGGTGATGAGCTTATTATTGAAAGTGTTGAGGTAGAGACATTTAAAGAAAAAGCCCCAGCTCTCTTCAATGAACATACATTGCTCAAAGTTTTAAAAAAGAAGTCTATCGGTGCAGAAAGTACCTTTGGAAATTTGGTAGATTTTGCAATGGAGCGTCAAGAAAAGAAGAGTAAGGAGAACAGTAAAAAGAAAGAGTTTCTCAATAGGGGATATTTCGATATTGATAAGAAAGGTTCAATTATCCCAACAGAAAAAGCGATGTTCTTTTACGACTCTCTCCCCAATGATATTAGAGATATACTTCCTATTTTCGAGGGAGATATTCTTAATAGATTTCTTCAAGATAGTATCACCGAGGGGCAATTCATCAATGCCAATTATAAAATATCAAAGGAGCTTTACGAGGGTATTGTAAATATTTTTGAGAAGAAACTACACGAGTTTGCAAAATTTGGTGGAAGAGTAGCTACGCAAAAAAAGGAGTACCAAAAATTAGAGGGTGCTGTCTGTCCAATATGTGGTGGTGAGGTTTTACTTAAAAGTAAGACAGCTCAATGTGTGAATATGAAGTTCTCTAAAGATGGGAAGCCATTAAAAGATGGCTGTTCTTTTAGTATTTTTATCAAAGATGAGAAGTATCTCAAATATACTTTAACCAAAGAAGAGGTAGAGGCAATACTAAATCAAGGAAGTATTCATAAAGAGGTAACAAAAAACGATATAAAAATCAAAGCAAAGATGAAGCTTGATGACAATAAATCAAAACTTGAAGTTATCTACTAATAAAGTAAAAAGGTATTAATAAATGAATCAGAAAGAGAAACATAAACCTATTTTAGATGATGGGCAAAGTACCACGCAGAAAATTAATCGTTTTTTTAAGAACAACAACTATTTAATTGTTCTAGGAATTCTAACCACACAAATATTAACAATGTGTGATAATGCCTCCTATAAAGAACAGATGGAGGAAACACTAAAGAGTAATACCTCATATTTGAAGAAGAACATCAGCACTATTGCTTATGTTGATAGCAATGGTATAGTTGCTACTTTAAATAGAAAACCTATCACTTATCAGGATAGTAGAATTATCAATGCTATTATTAATGATACAACCTATCCATTGTTGCAAGGCTCAGAGGATATTATGGGAGAGCATACGCATTTCAAAAATGCTAAAGAGATGGTTGAAAATAATCCATATTTTAAAAACCTATTCTATTACAAAACTGAACCTAAAACAAGAGCTAGTGTTGCAGGAGTTTTAACGAATATATACAAAGTGGTAAATAATCTCTACTATCCTGAGTTTATCACCGTGTTGAGTAAAAAGGTTTATTATTTTAACACAACGAAAGATAGAAAGAATGGAGAGATTACACACTTTAATACAAAAATTGTGTACAGGCTAAAAACCAAGTCGTGGATTTCACAATTGAATAAGTGGGTAGACCAAAAAATTATCTTCCCCATTGAGATTAAGGGAGATATTTACCCCTCTAAGTTTGCAAACTCAGATAATATTTTGGGGTATGTTATTACAAAAATGAATGTGAAAACACTCACCAAGCCAGACCTAAATAGTTTGAGATAAGCATGAGAACTTTTCAATATAGCACTCAAAGTAACACTAACTTGAAATGTTATAATGCTTCTCTCCTTGTAGTAGTCAGTGCAGTATTGCTTTTAAGCACTCAAACACTCTTTGGTGGGTGGTTTAGCTCTTCACCGACTATTACGGGTATTCTTAATACAGATACGACATCATCAACTCAATTAGAGTATGGAAAAAAGCGATTAAAAGAAAAAGAAGAGGAGGTCAAAAAGGTTATTGAAGAGTATGCTGTTTCAATAGAAGAGGGAAATGCCATTATTTCACAAAATATTAAAATATTGATAGAAATTTTGGCATTAAAAAAAGATGGGCTTATTAAATTAGAAAAGTATCAATTTAATGAGCGTTTAAATAAAAAATAAAAAAAGGAAAAAAATGAAAAAAAATATGACAGCAGTAATGCTTATGTTTCTTATGCCATTGATGGCGTTTGCAGAGGATACATCACTTTCGGGTGCAGTTAGTGGAGAGGGCAATGGTATCCTCTTGCTTATAGGAATTGGAATTTTAGCACTACTTCTTGGTAGTATCTTCTTTATTCCCTATCTCACTATCAACTTTGCCAAGAAGAAGGCAATGGAGAAGTTCCAAAATGACCCTAATGAGAATGCTGGACTCGTTGTTGGAGCAGTTAGTGTTGGTGCAGGTATTGTTGGAGTGTTTATTGTCTTTTTCTTCTTCGGGGTTATTGGCTCTTTCCTAAATAAAGGAGCAACAAAGATTGACCTTTTTGAAGGAACGAAATATATTGCATCTACCTATGTTGCACCTATTTTAAATAAGACGCTTTCAGGCGTTGGAGTAGCAACAACACCATAGATAGCATTTTATAGATGCTTAGATAGAGCAGAGGTAAGCCTCTGTTCTAGTGTAAGCATGGAGTTACGATTTAAAAAATAAAGGAAAAATTATGAATTTTAATGATAAAAAGACAACTTTAAATGGCGAAATTGTTCAAGGAGATAAAAAAGAATTTGAACAAGCTGAGTTTATTAAAAACTTCTTAGAGAATGCAGATGCAGATGCTTCACAAGCAAGAGAGGAAGCGAAGAAGCTTCTAGCAAGAGAAGAGGAGAAGGATAATACAACAGCTACCATGGGTATAAGCGATATTAGTATTGATGGTATGATTGAAGAAGAGGAGTTTGAAGCTTCACTCTCTCAGTTTGATGATGATGTAAATGAAGAGAATAATGTAAATGAAGAGAATGAGGAGGCTTTTTCTCAACCTCAACCTCAGGAAAAAAATAGTGATGCTTTATTAGCCGAAGCCATTTTTGAAAAAGAGGAAAAAGAGAGAGAAGTACAAAAGGTTCTTATGGAGAAAGAAGAACTCAAAATGAAAATGAAAGATTTGGAGGATAAGATTGAGGAACAGAGTAAAATTGTATCTCAAGAGCTTCTCAATGAGCGAGACATTTGCATAGAAGAGAAAAAAATATTCCAAGAGAAAATGGAAAAGATTGAAAAAGAAGTAAAAATGCTTCAGGTAGAAGTAGAAGAGGCTTCTAAAAGAAAAGAGGCTAAAGAGGAGAATAGCTACAAACCATACGCAACACCAGTACCAAAAGATTTGGAAGAAGAGGAAACTGCCACAAAAGAGGCTAATCCTTATCCTCAAACAACACCGTTAGAAGAGAAAGAGGAAGAGGAGCATATTGACAAGGAGGAAGAGGAAGAGCTTGTTCCTTTAGAGGAGTTTGTTCCTTTAAATACTCAAACTCAAGAGCAAGAGGGAGAGGGAGAGGGAGAAACTGAACAAAAAAGTACAAAAGAGAAAATGAGCATTGCAAAAAAAGGGCTTATTGGAATAGGGGGAGTTGTTTCTATTTTAGCAATACTTGTTGCTTATCAATCATTCAGTAATCCAACTGCATCACCAATGAAACAACTAGAAGAGGTTTCTGATACTAATAAAATTAATCCACTTCCTCAAAAAGAGAAGCGTCCTGACCCATATCCAACAATAGAAGATGAGGATACATTGATAGATGCTACTGCCATTACCAATGAGAATGAGGAAGATATTAAAATCAAGCCTAAAGCCAAAAAAACAGAAAAGATTACAAAAAAGCCAACAGAAAAGGCATATATTTGTACTCTTGACCCTCAGTACGAAGAAGGCGAATATGTCTATTACACAAAAAATAAAGAGGGGAACTATTCTCTTGTTAAGGATAATGATGGATTCTTATTTAAGAAAAAGATGCGTATTTATGCCTTTTCTTCAAAGTCAAAATATATTCACTTGGTACAAGGTGAAAATAAATATATGAAGAGAAAAATCTTCAGTCGTTGTCAATTAGAGAAAAAATAATAAGGTAAGGTAGGGTAAAGTGGGTTTTATTAAGAATTTTAAAGAGAAAGCCAAAGAAGAGTTTGCTTTTTATAACGATATGTTAAAAAATGTTATTTTAAATCGTATAGATGAGCGTTACCTCTCTTTTAATCGGTCTTTAGTTGTTTATGGAGAAAGTAAAGATGATTCGTGTATTTACCTTGGGGTAGATAACACAAACCCCGTATGGCTACTTGAACTTTCAAAGGAGGGTACGGAGTCAATTATAATCCCTGAATTTGAAAGAGTTGTGCAGAACCATTCTTTTAAAGAAAATTCAAAAATTACAATATTTTACTCAAAAAGACCTACAAAAAAGGAGAATGGAGAGGAGGGGTTCTACGACAAGCAAAGTACCTATCTTTTCTCTTATAGTAAAAAGCTTATTGAAGATATAGCTTTTGAATTAGAGTTAGAACTCCTACCACCTACTAAAATTAAACAAGCTCTTTATGATATTGGGCTTATCAATAGTTACCATGTAGATAGTAAAACGATGGCTTTAAAAAGCCGTTTTCACTTAAATACTATACCAACTGATGAGGTAGATAACCTCTATTTTAAGCAAATATTCGCTGAGGGGGTATATGGGGCATTAGTGAAAGATGAAAACCCAAAAGAGAAAAAATACCATCTTTACCAAGGACTCAATATTAATGGAGATTATCTCTCTAAAGAGTTAAACCTCTACGCGTTATACTCTGAGCCTTGGTATGGTTATATCGCCATCAATATGAATTTTACCCATACTGAAATTAAAGACTTCATTGTCGGTGTAAACAATAATGTCAATTTTGCCGAAAAGAATAAAGATATTAGGCGTATCTATAAATATGCTTCAGAGAATAGCGAAGAGTTAGCATCAATAAGTGCTGTGTGCAATGTTGTCGCTTGTATTGATAGGATTGCCCCTATTGATAGGCTTGGAGGCATACTTAACGTGCAGTTTATTCCCAAGCGTATTAGAGCCAAAAATATCATATATTCAACGCCTTTGCTTTACAAGGATGGTAGCTATGATTTTGTTTCACCTACAAGAACGCTAAAACATTGGGTGCAAGTTATACATAAAAAACATAATAGTGTTTCACGAACACAAAAACACCTTTATGGGAGAGATGTTTCTCATAACTTCATTAACTATTCTTGGAGCGAAACGAATGCTTCTTTACATTGGGCTATTGTTGCTCCTACACGCTCAGGAAAAACATTTGCAATACTTAAAACCATTCAGAGTATTTTAGGTGCAGAAATTGCAAATAAGACCGAAGAGGAGAAGCAACAAAACAAACTTCTTTTTCTGAGTGGTCAAGAAGAGGAGGGGGAGATTAGTATTATTAATCAAAAGGTGATTAAAGCCCCTAAGTTAGGAATTAATCGTATTGTCCACTTTGATGTTGGTCAAAGTGCCTATCCTTTTGTGCAAGAGTTGAAGCATAGATACCCTCAGAAAGTACACATATCAACCGATAATATCAACAATATGAGATTTGGGTTGCTTAATATTGGTTTCAATAAAGCCAATGCGACACTAAATGAGAATGATTTACTTTTCTCTATCTCCATTATCAATCTTGTTCTATCTTTAAATAGTGGAGGAGATGAGAATGCTATTATTACAGGTGGCGAAACAGCACAATTTGCAAAAGCCCTTATTAGAGTATTTACTAAGCGTGACTATGAGGGCTTAAGTATTGTGCAACTTGAAGAGCTTGGTGGATATTCTGAAGTTATACAACGGATATATCAAAGAGCCAAAGAGCAAGGTGTGGATATGAATAAATATTCCAAAACAACGGAGCTTGGACTTGAGGGTACAGAGCTAGACTTCATTCAGAAGCCAACACTTATGGTCTTGTTGAAAGAGTTAACCAGAAAAAGCAAAAGTACGCTTGTTTCGGAAAAGGAGATACAAACTGTTAACTCTTTGATTGCAAAACTAGAAACCATTAAATCCATGCCGATGTTTGCCTTTTATGATAAGCAAAATATTGATGAGAGTGACTATTATTATTTAGAACTTCAGCAACTCAAAGAGTTAGGAGATAAATATTTTCTTCCTGCATACATGATTACGCTACGGAGATTATATAGACGTGATGTAAATATTGCTATGTCTTTAAAGGCAAAAGGGAAGGCTGTACCTGATACTATCTATATTATGGAGGAGGTGCATAACTTTACCAAAATACCACTCTTGGAAGATTATTTTGAAGTTATTACAAGGGAAGCTTCACGTTACAATATCTATTTTGGGTTTATCACCCAATCACCAAGAGATATACCTATGAAAATCTTAAATAATATTGGGAGCAGAATGGTACTCTCTTCTAATCGAGTGACAAAAAATGACTTGTCTTACTATTGGAGCAATGATGAGGAGGATAAGGAGCAATCTAAATATCTTTCAAAATTCTACCATACAAGAAAGAGAAAGTACCTCATTTTTATCTCATCAGGCGAGGGAATTGTCACGATTGAACAGGACGTTTCAAGTGCTGAGGCAGGGCTTTTTAACTCAAATGGAAAAGCTGATATTGCCGAGGAAATAGAAGAAGAGGTTGCTTAGGTGAAACTTCACTATGTTCTATCCCTATCGTGCGTGTGGTTACTATGTGGGAGCAGTACCCTCTCTGCTGAAGATAGTTATACTGAAAATGCTTGTCAGATGGCATTTAGTGTTTCAACTGAAAAACTTAAAAGCAATAGGGAGGAAGATTATCATTTTGACTACGAAAGTAGTAACTGTTGTTGTACCGAAAAAATTCTTTCACTTTTTGCAGAGAGAACAAAAGAGGAGAACAAAAGGGTAAATCCTGCTACGGATACTATGCTTAAAACATTAGGGGAGTATGAGAAAGATATTCGTTACAAAATTAAGAGTATAGAAAATCTCAAACAGATAAATGCTCTTTACTCAATGCCACAAAGAATGGTTTTAGCTCCCACGCCAAAGAATGATTACAATACCTCAGAAGGTGGCTGTATCCCTCTTGATTTTTCAAGTGAGGAGGATAAAGCTATCTACCTTAGTGTTATTGATAAGATGGAAAATAGAGGACTAGGAGCAGGTGCGTATAGTCTACAAGGTGAACGCTCAACGGCATTTGGTCGGTATCAGATTATGCCAAGCACGGCACAAAGCTATTGTAAAAGAACCCCAGCTTCTTGGAACTGTTGTACGGTGTGGAAAGACTCCGTAAAGTGTCAAGATGAGATGTTCAGACTCCTAACATTGGATAATACAAGATACCTCTCAAATAAAGGGATACCTCTTAATACTTGTACGGTCTATATTGCCCATCAACAAGGTTCAGGAGGTCTATATTGGGTTTTTGGTGGGAAGTCACCATATAGTAGTATCAAAACGCTTAGAGAGGTTGTCCATGCAAACGTAAGCTCTTCTGTATGGAAAGATGCCGTTGATAGGGGAGTAGACACTTATAGTGAGGAGGGGTTAAGAACAATCTATCTTGATTATTGGAATAATAAATTTCATACCAATATCTTAGAATCTTCTGGAACGAAAATGAGTGTTGAGATGTTCCAAGAACAGAGTGACTCTTTTGTTAACTACGCAAATGAGCAAAAACTTCTTTGGAGAGAGGGAATACTCTTGGAGTTAAGAAAAATCATTCATAGATACAGAGGGGAGAATTAAAAAATGGCGATTGTTAAAACACCAACGGGGAATGCCTCAAAGCACCTCAATTACATTCTGAGTATTAAAGAAAAAGATAAAATGGTGTCGAAAAGAGATGGGTACAATTTAGAACTACCCTACTTAGATATTCTTCTCTCTTCTTTATTGATGGACTATCAACGCGATACGACCATTTTGGAGTTTTCAAGGGTTATGCTTATTGCCCTTGCTCAAAGATATAGTAACGAAGAGATTAAGCAGTTGTTTCGTATTGGAACAACCCCTTTTTTGAGGGATAACAAACATATAGACTTTCGGGAATTTGATACAGAAAAAAGAGAGATTAAACGCTATGCTTCTCTCATGAAGAGCCTTATTGAAGAGCCTAATGTTTATACTGAAATTGTTGGAGAAAAAAAACTCTTTGCAAAAGAACAAGATTTGAAAAATTTCAAACAAGAGTTCCTTTCTGAATCAGATGAAACCCTCTATCAACCTCAATCTCAACAAAAAGATACTTCTGATGTAAAAAAGAACGCTGAGGTTGAAGAGGAAGAGGAAAAAGAAGAGCCAAAGAGTGGGAGTGAGGAGAAGGAAGAAAATCTTTGCGATGCCTGTAAGAGAGCTTTATTAAGTGGTGAAGGTGAACAAGAAGAGGAAGAGAAAGAGGAAAAAGAAGAGCCAAAGAGTGGGAGTGAGGAGAAGGAAGAAAATCAGGAAGAAGTACCATTAAATAAAGAGAAGATAAAATTTCTCAAAAAAGAGCATATTAAAAGATTGCATGAAGAGATTGAAGAGATTAAGAAAAGCTCTCTGCATGACTCTTTTATCAAAAAAATATTAATCAGCTCTATTAAAGAGAAAATCAAAGCTCTCAATGCAGAGGGTGAGGAAGAGTATCATCAAACCTTATCTAATTTAGTACCAAGTAATCCAAAAGAGAGCGTTTACTTCATTATGAAAACCATAGGGGAGGAGTTCCCTTTTGTAAAGCAAGAAAAATTAGGTGAAGTGATGAACGAGATAAATCACTTTATTGATAATAATATAGAGATTTTAATCAATGAGCAAGAAGCCTATTTTACAAGGGGAACAGATGAAGAAGCTTCATAAAATTATCTTACTGTTTTCTTTTATGGGTACAATCGCTCATAGTGCTTGTGCCGTCTATTCATGTAATGACACAATAGAATACGCAATGCAACGCTATACAGGCAAGACTATTGGGCGTGTAGGTGATTTTGAAAAAACAATCAAAATGACAAAAGAGAGTGAAAAGTTATACTCTGAACTACTTTTAACAGAACAAAGAGAGTTAGCTAAACTTTTAGCAAGGGTTTCTCTAGAGAACCTCTATATCACAGAGTTAAAAGAACGTTCAGCCAAACAAACCAATCCGTAAAAGTATCAACGCTCTTCAAAGTTCCCTCTACAATTTTTGATACAATTATGAAAAATAGAAGAGAGAACTTAATAAATGAAAAAAACAAAAAAAATACTCTACGCAACACTATTACTCAGTAGTGTTCTATCACAAGTTGTCGCAGAAGATGGAGAGAATACTCCAGAGCTTAAAGATGCTATTGAGGCAAGAAAAAAACTCAATGCAAGTATTGGAAACGTACTTCAAAATGAGGAGGAGGTCACAAGTGGAGACGGGAAGACAAAACTAGAAGACCCAATGTATGACACGGTCATCTATAATGATATTTATAATAAGCGTTCAAATCGTAATCAAGACCATTTGGTTATAGACACACCTCTTCAATCTATTAAAAAGTCAAAGATATACCTCTCACATAGGGATACTTATCTATCAGAAATGGAAGCAATTCGTAAAAAACAATTTGCTCAATACCAAGAAAAGCTCAACGAAGAAAAGAACAAAGTTCTTGAGAAGCCAAAGTATTTCGTTGGTGGTTACTGTATTGCTATGCAACGTACAGAAATCGTAAAAGCTTCCTCTTTTGGTAGTTTTGATTGTGAGTTAAACTTTGGTAGTGGTCACTATCGAGAAGTTCAAATATTTGCAGGTATCTATCCTGATTATCAAAGAGAACTTGCTATTGCTATTCCTATTTATGCAACTATGCCAAATGGGGAAAGAATGGAGATGAGTGGTATTGCTATGAATATCAATAAAACTTCACTTAACATTGCCAATGAAGTTGAGAGCTACAAGATGAGGAGATGGGTTGCTAAATATGGGTTAGCTGTCAATGATGTGGCATATAAATATGCTTCGATGTATCTAGCAGACAAGAGGGCATCACAAACCGATTCCCAAATTGACTATATCTCAAGTGAAGATGGAACAACTACTGTACCAGTGCAAACAGTCACCACACAAGCACCTAGTGCTTCAGATTACTTTGGAGCTTTTGGTATTGAGTTAGCAAGTAGATTGTTTGCTATTGGTGCAGAGAATTTACTAGAAGATACCTCACCTTTATTTACCATCTATAAAGGGCAACGTATTTGGGTAGAAGGTGTGATTGACACAGATAACAGCAAGATATTTGGTACACTTAAAAAAATAGGAGATACTAAGTTGGAAGAGATTAGAAATAACAATATGCAGTTTAATCAAGAGCAACAAGTTGCCTCAACACCTAGTAGCACACAAGTAAGTGCAACTACCTCAACAACAACACAGGTGAGTACGACCAAATGATAGTTTTTCAAATATTACCAAATGAGGCACTAAAGCCTTCTTTGAAAGACAAAATATCTACGGTATTACTAGGGGTTTCCGATATCCCCGTTTATGATATTAAGAGTGATGAAGAGAACTTCTTGAATATCGTTAAGGAGGGAGAGAGTAATAAGGTTGTTGAGAAGATAGTTCGTGTCTTAAAAAAAGAGTTAGCTCCACGCAAAAAGGGGATATTGGAGTATTTAAAAACATATATTCATCAATCGGGAAAAAAAGATGGTTTTGAAATCTCTCTAACCCTCTATTTTTACAATGAAAAAAAACAAACTTTTGAGTATGTTCAAAAAAAAGTCATTTCACCAAATGGAACTCCGATGGTTGTCAATAAACACTTCTTTAAGATGCTAGTAGGAAAAGAGAAGAGATACCTCTCTTTTTTTGAGATAGTCATTATTGACATGATGCTATTGGCTTTTGATATTATTAAATCAAAAGAGCTTCATCTTGTATCTCAAGAGATTTGGGAGAAGTCTTTAATGTGGGGAGGAGATGCAGATGAGTGATGAAACAGCCAGTAAAGAGGAGCAGAGCCAACAGAGCCGTTCATTAAATAGATTGGCTAAAGTGCAAATTAACGCTATTTTTAGAGATGCCTTATGCCTAGAGGCTTTTTTTAATGAAGAGCTTGAAGGAGAGCGTTTAGATATTAGCGATGAGGTTCTTGAGCAACTACCTAAACCTCAGCGTTATCTTCTTGATATGGAAACGTCTAGTGGCTATCAAGCACTTTTTTATATGGACGCTCTTGCAAAACAAATATCATTTTTTACTTTTTTTCTTACAGAAGAAGATATTATCAATCATATGAAGATACCTCTTTACATACCAAATGATGTAATGGTATTGATAAAAAATGCTTTCTCTTATAGTAAAAAAGTTGATTTTAAAATCATTCAAGAGATACATACTTTTTATAATGATTTCATTGTTGATAGTTTTTTGATAGATAAGATGTTCTTAACTGAAAATGGGGAGGAGTCTTCACTCATCAATATGGAAAATGGTAGCAATAGGTATGAAAGTTTCATAGAAAAGATGAGAGAGGATAGGAAACGTGAAAGATTTTTAATCAAAAGAGTTCAAAACTTTATGCAGTTATTAGAACTGCATGGTGATGTGGTACGAAATTTTTACAAGGAGGCAAATATAGATAATATAATTACCCCTATCGTTGATAGTAAGATTTCCACAAGAGAACTAATAGATAGCATTCCTGCAAATAAAGAGGGGGATTTTGAAGCACTCTTCTTTTCTAATTATCTTTCAAAACGCTTTTTTCTTGTAGGGGATAGTATTCCTGATGGGGAAAATGATACTGCTTCATACTTTTATTTCTCTCATTTTGAAAAAGAAAGACCCATCTACTCAAGGGATAGTCACGCTTCTGTTCAGAGTAATACATTTTTTACATTAGCAGATATGATTATCTATTCAAAAGAGCCATTAGGCGATAGGTTGAAAAGTAAGAAAATTCACTATCTCTCTGAGTATTTTCGTGCTATGAGCAAACAGAAAGAGATAGATAGTAAAATCACCGAAGAGATTGAGAAGTTTACTTTTCTATCAAATGCTTACGCTGAAGCCTCTACTTATTTATTTAATGGAAAAGAGAACAGCGAGGGCATAAAAGTTATTAAAGATACACTCCTCTCTAAAATCTTCAAAGATGCACTATTGACGTTTTCTCAAAAGGTTGAGGAAACCTTTAATAGTACACTAAAAGCCCTTCTGGAGAAAGAGTCCAAGAAAAAGCCTCAATATTCTATTTTTGCAACAGAGAAGAAAGAGTTTGCTTATATGGTTGCATATTATACGCTTAGTAAAGCTTTTAAAGATAATGTTAAAAGTTTTCCATCAAGTGGTAAAAATGTTGCTCTTAGAACGGTTGAGGATAAGCAGTTGCTTAGGCTGACTGAAAAACTCATTAAGCATGGAGTAGAACTTTATTTAGGGAAGAAAGATAACTATGTCACTCCAAATGGTGAAGATGAAAGCAACACCACAACAGAGAGTAATGGTGAAGACGAGAGCAACAGTGAAGATGAAAGCAACACCACAACAGAAACAGAGAGCAATAGTGAAGACGAGAGCAACAGTGAAGAGATAGTTATTGAAAGCGAGAGTGACGACGATGACGATGACGATGATATAAATGACGATGACGATACGGGAAGTAAAAAGAAATCAGATAGTTATCTTTAATAATTAATTAAGCCATAGAAAGGAAAAAAGATATATGAATAAAATAAAAACAGATAGGTTATTTAAACTAGCCATCCTACTAGGGGGGCTTTCAGGAACTCTTTTAGCAGAGAGCTATACTTACAATAATACTAATAACAACAATCAACAAAGAGTAAGTAGAAATAATGGTAGTTATGTGGAAGGAACTTCTATTCCAAAGGCACAAAATAGCAAACAGTACCTCTACCCTGCCGTAGTTAGGGATAGGTTTGAAATGGCTACTGGAGAGTTAAGCCAAACATATAAAGATAAAGATAGTGGTATTATTATGAGAAAAAGGGTGCTTAGTGGCTCTTTTGACAACCAAATAGCCATGAAGCCTGAGTTTAGGGTTCTTCGTGAAATTGATACTATCAAGTTAAGCCCTAATTACATTATTACAATTATGTTCCCAAAAGAGATGGTTATCTTAGATGCAAAACCCTCTTTCCCTTTCTCCGATTCAGATTTTGACAAAAACGTCTTAAAGATTAAGCCTAAATCTACTTTTTATGATGGAAATATTGCTATTAGCTTGAGTGACGGCAAGAAAAATATCTATATGACGATATTAGCGTCACGATATTTTCAAAACAATGAAGAGGAAGAGAGTTATCTTAAGAAAATTAAGAAGCTTAATGTTTCCATTGCAAATAAACTAGAGAGAAAAGCAGAAAAACGTAAAAAGGAGGGTTTTAAAGATGGGTATGCTTATGCAAAAGAACACCTCTCCCTTATTGTCAAATATATCTATCCTCAAATTCTATTAGACAATGAGGCAATGCTTTTGTATGAGAGAATGACAAAAACCAAAGGGATTGATATTCCAAATGGAGAATATGTTAGCTTTTTATACAATGGTGTAACCTATAAAATCATAAGAGATGATGTCCAAGGAACACTTATTTATGGAGAAAAAGCATATCGTGTTGAAAATTCTCTACAAAGAGGGGGCTTATAATGGGCTTTAAGTCAAATCTTGAGGAGAAAGAGGCAATATACAAATATCGAAAGGACGAGAAGCGTTTTGTTTTGATACTTGCTATTTCTCTAAGTTTTGTATTTTCATTCATATTTGGCACAATGTTAGCAGATGTTTCAAGTTACAAAACTTATCTAGGTAGAGTGCCATTTATGCACGAAACCTTTTGGTATGATATTTTTCTATTAACTATCACGCTTCTTTTTTCGTCATGGGCGACAGGTAAACCAAAGTTTCTTCAAAAGCTTCTCCACTTTCACGAAGGGGGGAAAGAGGAGGAGCTTAGAAAATTCTTCTATCCAACCGTTTCTTTTAGTGATGGTATTCCTAGAGAGTTTGAGTTCTATTATTTTAAAGGGAAAAAGATTGATGCCTACACGCTTTTTGATTTTGGTGAGTATTCAAACACAAGTGATTTAATTTCTCTTTTTAGAGATAAGACCCTTGAGCAACTCAAGGAGAAGCTTAAAAATGCAAAAATGATGAATGATGAAAAAGGGATTGCCAAGCAGAAAAATATCCTTAAAGAGCATTATGAAATGATGTCAAAAAACAATGGTGTTGGCTCAGAGCAAGAGAAACAATATCTTGATATTTTCCATAAGCTAGAGGGGATATATAAGGGGTATAAGAATGATTTTGGAGATAAGATTACGATTGATGAAAAAATGAAATCACCCCTTGTGCTTCAACAGACGAAAAAGAGCAAAAGAATCACCTTCTCCATTGATGAAAAAATTGATGTTTTCAGAAATGGAACAGTTTATTTTTCAATTGAGCAAATTCAAGAAACAGCAAAAGGTTTAACATTTTTATATATGCGTTTTCTAAAGAAGCGATTATCAAGAGGTCGTTTTTATAATATAGCTAGAGAGGAAGAGCAGTTAAAGCGTTTTGAACTCTTTTTTAAGTTTTTTACTATCCGATGGCTATTGCTCAACTACTCAAACTTACCATCAAGTTGGCTCTGTATTAGTATAGAAGATTACACTATGAGAGCCATCTCTTCGGAGATAGATAGACCTTTTATTAACACTATTTTTAAAAATAAAAATGATGGAAACAATAAAGGTTATCATTCAGATATTGAAGCCAAACAATTTCTTTTTACCTATTGGGCTTTTAGAGAAGAGAAAAAAAACAAAGAGGTTTATGACGATATTGCTTTTTGTTTTGATGCAACAAAAGCTGTCACAGAGCAAGAAGCAAGACGCGTTGCAAAAGAAGCCTCAATGAAGATAGCCACAGAGTGGGAGAATACTGAGGTGAACGATGATATTGAGGATATTCTTGTCAATATCACGAACAATCAAGAAAAAGGAGATTAATTAACTTATGCGACACTTTATATCAATGGACTACTCAGGAAGACCGTCCTTAATCTATTCATCAATAGCTTCAAAAAAGCATTTTGATACAAGACGTGATATGTTTGGACACTATACTGTAATGACATATTCGCTTTTTTTCATTTCACCCATTTTTCTTATCTCCACAATTTTTATATTTATGTATAAATATTACAGAGAATTCTATTCGCTCTTTTTTAAAAACTCACACATTAAGAGTGCCTATAAGGATTTATTAGCCCCCATGCTCTCACCACACCTTTTTAGTGCTGTTGGGTATCGTGTTTACCCAGAAGAACTCGAGGAGCATTTGCAAATAATCAATAGCGAATACGGGGAGGATAAGAAGAAGCTTATTCAAAAAGGGATTAGAATGAAAGGTGACCTCTCTAGACAATATGGGTTTTCGCTAGACAAATTATGCCGTCACGTATTCTTTCTTGGGACAACAGGTGCAGGGAAAAGCGAAACTATCATGGCTTTTTTTACCGATGTTATCAGAAACGGAGGTGCTTGTGGTTTCGTCGATGGAAAAGGAGATATTACTATGGAGGGGCGTATCTATAATTTATGTAGAGAAGAGTATTTTGAAACACAGTTTAATGTTATCAATTTTACTGTACCTGAAAATAGTCCAGATACCAATACATACTCACAGCTCTTATCTTTTTCTTCTAGTACGAAAACAGCAGAGTTTTTAAATGAGTTTATCGGGGGAGCAGGAGATGGAAATGACCACTTTAAAAACAGGTCAAAAGTGATGTTGGCAAATGTTGTCCACTCCTTTAAGAATAGACAGAAGTATTACAATGAAACCTTTTCAATTAGTGATGTGTCGCAAGGTTCAGACCACATAGAACTTACGAATATCTATACTCTATCTTATGGTTTATGTGTGGAGATTGAGGAGATTATTACAACTAGAATGGCAAACTCTAGACGGTTCAGAGAGGCAATGAAAAAAGCAACCAATGGTTTAAAAATTCCTAAATATGAAGAGATTGAACATTTGGAGCAATTGGTTGAGTATCTTAACCAAAACCCTATGATGATACATATCATCGAAAAAGAAATAAATTTAAAAATGGACTTCTTTCAAAATTACTTTATCCTATTTTCTCATATTGAGGGGTATATTAAAGAAACTTCGCCATCTTGGTATAAGTATACTTTAGCAATAGCAAAAGCTACTTATGAGTTGATGGTGAAAAAAAGAAAGAAGTATCTCTATACTTCAGATAATTTTGTATCTATGAGAGATATTCGTTTTGCATATATCTCATTCAAAAGAGCAGACGCAGACTTTGAATATGTATTAAAACTATTGCCTCCTGACATACAGGCAAACCTTAAAGAGGCTTGTGGACTTGTAGAGAATGCTCCTGAGAGTTTAGAGCGTATTAATAATGACTCCATTATTCAACATCAATATGCCATGCAGGGGTGGGGGAGAGTATTCTCTCTATTTGCAACATATCAACGTATTATGGGTTCACCTTATCCTGAGATTGATGGAGAAGATATTGTGAAAAATGGAAAAGTGCTTTTCGTCATGCTCCCTGCAACTGAATTAGCAGGCGACCAAGTTGAGGCACTAGGGAAGCTTATTATCCTCTTCTTTAAAAACATTGCTTCATTAGCATTAGGTGGAGATAAACAATCAGCTACCTCTGTTCAATTTAAAATTTTCCAACACAAAATAAAGCCTACGCCAATCTATTTGATGGTGCTAGATGAAATTGGAAGTTATATGCCATCTAAAATAGTATCGCTTATTGCGTCACAAGTGCGTTCTTTGCAAATTTCTCTCATTATTTCAGGTCAAGATACAGTATCAATTGAGCCTGATGGTGCAGATGGGAAAAGAGAAAAGGCAAGACTAATGGCTAACTTGGCTAAGATTGTCTTACAAACAAGGGATACGGATACACTAGAGCTAGAAAAACTTATCCCTGAAGTTGAGGTAATTGAAACCGATAGCTATGTTAAATCTGTTACTTCACATGAAGTTATTGCTACTGAGGGGGGAACAATAAAAAAAGTTAAAACCTTTGATATGGGGAATGCAACACGTTTTGTAAAAGGCTTTGGGGTACATTTAGACTCAGCAAGAAAAGAACCTATTTATTTCCAATCTTACTATTTGGGGGATAATATTAAATATGCGTTGCAAATTAGGAATAAGAACGCATTTATCAACGAATACAGAGAGTTCCAACCGAAATTGGTTGCGTAATAAGAAAGGAGCAACACAATGAATAATAATTACAACAATGAGAAAGAGCGAAACTTTAATACATTTTTTTTTGATACACAACCCAAAAGAATGTTAAGTATTGGGCATATTTTTAAAACAGACAAGGGGGTAGCTTCCCTTGTTGCGTTATATTTTGTCCTTTACTTTGATATTTTAAACTTTTTCTCATTCTTCGCTATTTTTGGACTATTTGCCTATATTTACCAAAAACACTTTAATTATACGCTCAAGGATAGAGAGAACCTTTGGGTAGATATTAAAATAAGAAAATATTTAGGCACAGGTGGAAATGATGAAGTTTAGAAATATCAAAAGATACGCTATGACACTCTCTATCTTTGCAGTAGTGCCAACAGTATCAATAAGTGGGTATATATCAATAGACCTTTCAAAACAAATGCTCTATTTTTATGAAAAGGAGGGGACAAAACCAATCCTTTCGACATATATTAGTTCAGGGAATAGACTGCACCAAACACCAGTAGGGAAGTATCATGTTCTAAATAAGGAGCGATACCATAAGAGTAATCGTTATCCTATTAGAAAAAATGGTGCAAGAGGTGGTGCAAAAATGGATTTTATGCTTAAAATTACAAAAAGTGGGATAGCAATACATCAAGGGAATGTGTTATTCGAGAAGAGAGAAGATGATGGAGTGATAAGAAGTATCCCAGCTTCTCATGGCTGTATTCGTGTTCAAAAAGGTGTTGCAGAGAAGTTGTTCCACCTTGTTAAGGTAGGGGATAGGGTGATAATTAATGGAAAAAGTTCTTTTAAGAACCACTTTAATGACCGTCTTATGAAGAATGATAGATTAAAAGCCCCTCAGTTGCGTCATAGTCCATTTATTGAGCCTCAGAGATGGGTAGATGAGTCTAACCTTAATTTAACCATCACAAGGGGATACAGAGAGAAAAAAGAACTTAATCATAATAGTGCAAGTACGCTTGTTTTTTGAGTTCATTGGTAGGAGAGGAAAAATGCGTAAAAAATTAAAATTAGGACTTTTTATAAAGTGGGTGATTATTATCGGTTTGGTAAGCTTCTTGACATCATTATTAAAAGCTTCAAGTTATCAACAGTCAGCTTCTTCTGTATTAAAAGTTAAAGAGCGTATTGTTTTGGTTGAGAAAAAGATACGTTTTCGTATCAGTGATGATACAAAAGAAGTTAAATATAGACTTTTACACATCAGAAAAGAGTCTTATTATTCGGTAGAAAAATAGAGAAAGGTTCACTATGGAAATTCAAAAAGAGAGATATGCAACACACTGAGTATTTAAGAGAAGTTTTCAAAGAAACCATAGAGGAGATGGGTGGTACTTTAGAGGAGTTTAAAGGGGAAGGTGACTATGTGTATCTACTTATCCAATATCCACCGAAATGGTCTATCTCTAAAATCGTAAACAATTTAAAAGGACGTTCAAGTCGTCTTTTGAGAAGAGATATGCCTGATATTAAAGAGAACCACAATAAAGCAGGGGTTTGGGATAGAAACTATTTAGCACCCGTTCCGTAAACCTTCACCGTTAAGGGTTTTTGTTATAATATTAATGACGAAAACCAAGTCAAAATACATTTATGGCTACAACCATAAACATAAAATGCGATAGGGACTATCGCCAAAGCCTCTTAATATCCAACATTAGTTTGGAGTTTCTAGGAAGCTCCGTCATTTATGACGGGGTAGTTCACCAAGTAGTATTGGGGGAGATACAGTAAAGCAATATATTGGATAATTATCTTTATATAGAATTTATCTTATGTTAACCAAAGGTTTCTTACGCGAGTCACCCAAGGCTTATGGCTTTGGGTGGTTTACTTAGATTTTTCTCTCTCCCTAAAAACAAGTATGCGATTTCCTTCTTTGTCTTCATACTTATCCTCTAGGGTTTCTTGAGAACCCTTTTGGGGTTCAGAGTTTTCATTCTCTTTTTTAAAATAATTATCATAAAGCAATTGATTTCTTAATGCGATATTTAAATATCCAGATAGAAATCGTTCAGAGCCTGAAATAGCAATAACGCCATCAATCAACTCTTGCATAATGTGTACCGTACATCTTTTTTTTTCTTTGCTCTCTTTGCTCATATAATCTTTGCTCCTTATTATTGTGAATTATAACTAAAAAGATAAGCTTATCTTCACCTATGTAAGTTATATTATTTTGTATTTAAGGCGTACTTAAAGACAACTTATGTATACTTCTTAAGTATCGTCACTTTAAAAGCTTTAAAAAGAGTTTAACATTTCTTTGGACATAGAGAAACATAGAACCGAACCAACTCAAGAGGTTTTGAACCTTCCTCTTGGGTTGAAGCATAAACCCTTGATTAATTCCTTCCCTAACCACCCTTTAGATTTTTAAAGTAGGTGGCGATACGAATAGTTTACATTTCCCTCTCCTCTTTACTTGCCATTTGTTTAACAATCAAGCAACTTTTATAGTCATACCTTACACACGCTTCTTGGTAGTAATCAAGAGATTTTTTAAGTATTTTTTTCTTCTTTTGATTGTTGCCCATATACTCATTGTATTGAGCATACTCTTTATAGTAAAGGTTTCCCAACATACGACAACTAACATACCCACCCGTATTACAACTTCTCTCAAGATAAACTTTGCCACGTGCAAGGTATCCATTATGAGAAAGCCAACTTCCTGATACCCTACACGCTCTAGAAGAAAAGAACCCCCCTTCTTTACAGGTATGAATATCTTCTTGTATCTCTTTGGGCGTAGGTGATGAGGCGTTTAATCCTATCGTTGCAGTAAGTGTAAAAAGGAGAAAGAAAGCTCTTCTCTCTCCTCCTCTCTTTCGTGAAAATATTTTCATGATTATTCTTTTTCCTTTTAGCTGTAAAATCTCAACCTAGTTAATAGGTTATGTAGATTTTACCAAAAAAGGAGCTATCATCTTTGCGTTCATCATAGGGTGTGATATACAAAGTGCTTACATATGGTGGCTTACCAATAAGATAATAATCATCTTTTGGTAGTGGTGGGGCATCAATATCACACTCAGATAGTTTATCATCATCACAACTTGATGCGTTTGGATGAATATAGATAGCATTACCAAAACCATCAAGTGCTAAAGTATGGTCACTGGCTAGGAAATTTGCTAACAAACGCCCCATAATGAGTCCACGTTTAATATCTGTACCACTTCTCCAAATATCATTACTGTTAAGGTTCTCACAACTATCAGAACCACTTGCCTTATCACAGTAAGTTGTTTCAATGGTATCCCTATCATCTCCAAAGCCTTTCCAATACCAACCAACAGCCAAATCATCAGAGTTATTTAGACCACCTGAGCCATCGTCATTTTCAACATTTGCTACCTCTCTAAGCATTGTAATATTGAAAAACTCCTCTAAAGCATTTCTAATCGTTGCTAAATGGTCATTACTGTCACTTTTGAGCATATTATACTCTTGACTAAAAGGTATATGATACTCTTCGACACTATAAGAGGTTTTAAGCCCATCATAGAGTCTATATGAGAGTTTTGCTAGTGGAACAGCTCTTGGGTCTAAAGGCTCTCCTATGGTATAAGCAGAAGATAAATCTGTACGACCATCACTCATATCATATTTTAAATCCTCGATAAGCTCACAATAGAGATAAATATCTTCAACTGAACCCATGTCATCGCTTACATCATGACAACCTGTTTTGTTGTCCGTAGATATAAAGTGACGAATAACTGTTTGGCGAAGATTATTAAATACATCTCTACTTAGCCCCTCTTGTCCTAATGTATACTTCACTAAGAGCATATCATCTTTTTTGGTCAACGTAGGAAAAGGGGAACTCTCTTTGATATTTGCTTCCCACCCCCACGAATTTGAACCATCATCAAAGTTGCTTAATACAGGACGATACCCCTCAATAATATCTTGCATAGAAATTCGTATCGCTTTATCAAATTTCTGTAAAAAAATATCTTTATCTAAAAAATTATTCTCAATACTCTTCTTCTTCTCATAGTTTGCAACTATATCAAAAAGCAGTATCATGATTAATATCGCAAGGAGAGCTTCTATCATAGTAAAAGCTTTTCTCATTTTTTTACTTTGAAGCATTATCTTCCTCCTCATTGATTTTATATGTTACTAAAACACCTTTTGCCTCCCCTTGAGATATAGTAAAAGTTTTAAGATACACTGGGCATCTATCGTATACCCCTAATAACCCCTCTAACGCCATGTTTGCAGGGATATGTTTAAACTCAATAAAAATACGCTCATTTTCCCGTTTGTAAACCGTTGTGTTGGGAAATTCAATCATTCTATTGATACACCAAGAAGTTAAAATTCCTGATACCTCTTTTGCCTTCTCCTCATCAATATCAATTCCAAGCACCTTCTCCGTGATAGAGGTGTTTTTACGATAAACTTTTACCCCCTCTATCTTTCTTGAGAAGTCATATCCAATATCTGGATAACTTTTTTCAAAAGAGAGAGAAGCTAGAAGAGATAATGCACCTCTTTTGAGTGTTTCATCTCTATACTCCCACTTATTGGCACGTTTATTAAAATAGGGGTTCTCAGGGTGACGCTCTTTAATGTTTTGAAAGCCACTTCTAACGATACGCTTTACTTCTATATTTTCAAACATTCCACCATGAGCAATTTTTAAAGACTCTTTTTGTAAATCTTTAAGATACTTTTGCGTGAGAATCTTTTTTAATGTATTCTTTTCTAGCTCCGTCACTTCTGCTACTCTTGGTTTTCGAGGTTTTCGTTTTTTTGTATCTCCATCATCTAAGAAAATATAGCTAGAACCTACTAGAAGTAAGACAACCCCTAAAAGAATAATAAGTTTATAATCTCCTTCTTTTTTATAGAGTTTTTCTAAAGAGCTAAAATCATCAGTAAAATAGTTAAATCGATTATCTACACCTAGATAATCTAAGGCTAATGGGAGTATCTCTCTCTCTTTCTCTTCGTTATCTTTGCCATCAAAACGACTCTTGCTAATGGTTGAGACCAAGGTATAAAAAAGTGGAAGAGAAGAAGTGTGTCCCTCTTCTTCACTCTCTTTACCCTCTTCACTCTCCTCTTCTTTCTCCTTCTGATATGGCTTGATAAAATAGATATTTTTCTTATCCTCAGCGATGAGGTAAAAAATTCTTTGCTCAATCGCATCAATAAAATAGTAAATCATCATTTTAGCATCTGCTTTTTTTAAATCAGTTGCACTCTTCTTAAAATAGAGTAGATACTCTCTACCCTTTCCTAGATTAAGTGTAGCCACCTCTTTGAACTCTTTTAATGTATCTTTGTCAAGATAACTTAACTCACTTGTTTCTCCAAAGAGAATATCACCCTCTTTGTTCTCACTTGTAGGTGTAAGTGACGCTTCTTTCGGTGTTTGTTGCTCTTTCGTTTTAAGTAACTTTTTGATTTTAGAAAGCATTAACGCCCCCTTGTTGAGGAAGAGGGTCTATACGGAGTAAAATAGTCAACCTCACCATTTTTATATTTTACAGACTCTTGTGTCAAGGTGACAATCGTTTTTCCATTGACCTTATCCCCTTTCTTCTTCACTCCAACCTCTGTATAGAGATAACACTTCCCTTTTTCACAAAAGACACCATAGATTTTAGCTTTTGGTATCTTTTTAGGTGGAACATACTGAGGTTGGGGTGTTGTTGCTTTTTTATTTTCCTTTTGTGAATTTAAAAAATAAGTCATCTGCTCTTCCATAGAGAGGGTTTTTAATCTCTTTTTATCCTCTTGCGTATTGATTTTAATCTTTTTCCCTGAAGATGCGAGAGGTGTCCTTTGGTTGTTAATTACTGCACCCACTCCTTCTTGTTTAGAAGTTTTCGCCTTCTTCTTCTCTAAAGCTCTTGCTTTTTGCTTGAGTTTCCACTCTTCATAAAAAGAGAGAAAAATACGATTTAATTCATCATTACTCAACTCTTTATTTTCAGCACCATAACTAAAGGTTACAGCTCCCTCCTCTTCTTTCTTTGATTTTTCTGATTTTACACTTGAAGCTGTTGCTGTTGCTGTTGAAGCAATAGGCTTTTTAAGTAAAATATCATCACTTCCCATAAGAAAAGTAGAAGCTCCTCCAGAGAAGAGCAATCCAAGCGTAAGTAGTCTAATTTTTACTAATTGTAGTTTCATTTTTAACCTCTAGACATAATAGGAGTAATAAAGATTAGATACTCTTTTGTTGAAATCGTATCATCGTTGCTACCTGATAAGGTATTTAACAATGTGGTATTTTGCATCTTAGGAATACCTTTATAATTACGGCTATTAGAGCGAAGTTTTAACCCACTAAGAATAGCTGTTTCTCCTAACTTTGTTGTGATATGTGTTTGTACCTTGTTATCTTTTTGTAGAGGAAGAATGTATCCATCACCCACATCTTTATCCCCTAAATATTGAGAGAGAGAGGCATCAATGTTTAAGTTTACATACCCCTTATCTAACGTTGGTTTAATATTGAGAATAATTCCACTCTCTATGGACTTTGCCTCTTTATTTGTTTGAGCAATCCCACCATCTGTTGTAACTGATGATGTGGTATATGGAATAATATCCACACTCTTTAATGAACTTACGATACCTGAGCGTGTATTGATAGTGTATTGAGTATTGATTTTACTTTTTCCATACTCCCCTAAGAAAGAGAGTGTTTTTAAGACATCGTTACTGCCATTTAGGGTAAATGCTCCTGTTGCATCACTAATCGGTGCAGAGATACCCGTTTGGGCATTAGAAAGGTTTTGAATAACACCATTCCAATCTACGCCTGATGAGTATTTATCGTTTAACTCAACACTTACAATGGTGATTTTCAGTTTAATGTTCTGTTGAGCATTTAGCTCCTTTTTAAGGACTTTTCTTATGCGTTTAATTGACTCAGGCGTATCCGTGACCGAAACGTATCCTCTTTTCGAGACATACGCTTTCCCTCTTTTACTTAAAACGGAGGAGATTAGCCCTTGGATACTCTTTTCTGTATCCTCTTTGTCATTAAGTTGCAACCCACCTGAACCTTGTGAAGAGCCAATGTTTGAAGAACCACTACTATATGTCATGTTAAAGGGTTGAGGCATATTGACCTCTAAAACATCATAATCCATAACAGTAATATGCTTCTTCTTTTTGTTAAGAATAATTTTTAAATCATACTCTTTTCCAAATTTCTTCAATGCCTCTCTAGGACTACACCCCTTGTAGTTAAAGGTGATATTCTTAAAATATGAAAGCGTGGGGTGTCTGTTGTCTAGGTTGAAATATTTCAAATCATACTCTACACTATATCCTTTTTGTGCGAAAGGAGCAAAGAGTTGAGAGAGGGGAGCAGATTTTAATGCAATAGAGTATTGACTCTTCTTTGAGCAACGTCTAGAGGTATTCTCATAGGGTTCAACCAATTCATTGTTACGAACCTTCATTACTCCATCTTCTATTGAGTATCTTACTCCTGTTTGTCTGTAAATCAAATCTAAAAAACCTTGTAAGTCAAGGTGAATATTCGCATCAATGCGATACTCTTGACTTGGAATGAAGCTTCTATCTAAAGGTATCTTGTATCTTTTTGCAATACGTTTAACAATAGGATAAATCCATCTGTTTCTCTCTTGTAAGAAAATCTCTTTTTTCTTCTCACTTTGAACGGAGTCATACGCTTGATAACTCTTATCTTTCTTTAGGAGTTCCATAGTAGTTTTTTGAACGTCTTTCTCTCTTACGGGGTTGTCTGTTGCACATCCTGACAATACCATGAGTGCTGTTAGGCTCAATAAAGTTGTTGTTTGCAGTTTTTTATTCATTGTTGTTGTTTCCTTTTGTAATTTTGTTATTTAAAGCAGAGCTTTTGATACGACATCCATGGAGGTATCAATTTCACCTTGCACTAATTTTTCCATGAAAACCGTGAGTTTATTTTTTGCAAAAATATCGCCTTTTTCACAAAACTTCTTCTCAATGTCATAGTTACTTAAATTCAAGAAGTCCGAACCTAGCTCCTGAGCAACTTCAACATTGTAGTTGAGGTATTCATAAATAGGCGTACGCCCTGAAATACCTTGATAGTTACAGTGTCTACACCCTTTTTCATTTTTAAGGTACGTCGGTTGCATACGGTGTCCATTTTCAATAAACTCTTCTAAATCTTTAGTGTAGGCAAAGTTAATTGCTTTACGCTCATAGAGTTCCTTTAGCTTTTTTGCATTCTGGTATTCTGTATCTTCAATTTTACACTTATCACAAAGTTTTTGAACAAGCGTCTGATTGATAATCATTTTGAGGATATTAGATACGACCTCTTTTTTGACACCATACGTTGTCACTAAGGCATTTGGAACATCAAAAGCAGAGTTGATGTGAACCGTAGTAAGTCCCAAACTCCCTGCTTTTACAATAGATACAAGTGCTGAGGCTAAAGCATTCCCTTCCGACTCTCTAAGTTCCCCTAGTACCCCAACATCAAGAGCTGAACGCTTCCACGCTCTTACATAATCAATCCCTTGCATCTCTACCTTTTTTTCACCTTTTTTAGCTTGAGTATCCTCAAACATTTGGGATTGAACAATGTTGCTCTTGTCTAAAACATACTCAATAGGGTCTTCAATTGTCCCCACAATTCTATGGTCAGGGATTTCTGATGTGAAGTGGGTTAGGAGTGTTGATTTTCCAGAATCTGTAACACCTGTAATAATCACCAACCCTGAAGAAGTCCAAGTAAGGTCTTTTAATATTCGCATGAAGTTTGCATCATATCCAACCAAAGAAGAGAGATTACCCGTTTTCCCTCCTCTTTTCAAAATCCTCCCAATAATAGCAAGTATTTTATTTTTCCCTTTGGGCAAAGTTTGCACCCTAACATCAAGTTTAAGATTTCCATAGAGCATAATACCACCTTGCTCAACATTATAGAGGTTTGGGTCAAAACCTACACCAGTATCTTTGGTGATTTTTGTAAAAACTTTTTGTCTAAAGGCATGAAAACGCTCCCCACTCATTGTGTATTTTTTCTGAACGATAGAGTTACCGAAAATTTTAAATCTTACAGTATATAACTCTTTTTCGGTATTAGAGAAGAGAATATGAATATCACTAGCCCCTTTCGCATAAGCATCTTTGACAATATCAAGCATGTCAAATTCATTATTATGATTTGATACAAAACGATTGATGTTCGTTTTGAGTTCTTCGTAATACTCTTTGGATACAATCGCCAAAGGTGGATTGTTGCTTTCTGTGTCAAAAATATAATTTAAAGGAATTTCAAATGATGGATAAATCTTCTGATTGGGGTCTTGGTTCTTACAAACAACCCCTTCAATAATATCAATATTTTGCTCATTTGCATTCAAGTCTATCATAGACTCTAGGTGTGGATAGAGAGCCAAGAACCCCTCTAAAATGAGCTTTGAATACTCTATAATCTTCTCAATAGGGATACTTTTTTGCTCTTCAATAATATCAATAAGTGAGCCTTTATTAACTCCCCATAAGCGAAGAGCATCTTTCATCTCATTCTCATAATTAATGTTGAGTAATCCTATCAAGATAGAGTAAGGATACGCAAGTTTCTGCTGAACACAAGAGGCAATAGCTTCTCTATTTAGCACCTTTTTTTCTCTTTCGGAGAGAGAGCTTAATATCTTAAGCCTTTCATTTTGTGTATTCTCATTCTCCATATTTTAAAACTCCTTATAGTATTGAAATAATAGGGTATTGTATCAAAAAAGAGAGGTCTTAGTTTGTGATGATATTTTAAGAAAATTTAATACGAAAGGGTGTTTGGTGAGTAGGTAAACGAGCGTTAATCTTTGACTACAATCTCATCATATCCACAAGGGTAAGCTTTTGGGTCTGATATGTCACTAAAGTCATAACTCCAATTATTGTCTTTAATGTGGGATAAAGGGAGAGCTTTTTGAATAAGCCCTCTTCCATAAGCGTCCTCATCTCCACAAGTAAACGTGTCTGTGGTTGAACCACTCCAAGCATCTTCTAAGTCACCTTTATCTCCAACAACACCAGCAAATCCCCAAACAGTATAAACACTCTCTGCATCATCACAATTTAGTGCTATACCTCTTTGGTAGATAGTGTTACAAGTTCGCTGAAGCACTTCATACACTATCTCCTCTTTGACGATGGGGGCAGTAGTGAATTGGTGGTGACTTTTCCGTGCTGAAAGTCGATTCTCTTCTTTAAAGCGATGGGTGCTTTGGTCTACATAAGTAACTGTTAACGCTTCTCTTTTTTGAAGCGTAGCCTTTGTTCCAAAGAGTGACGAAGAAATAACTAACCCTATCATCAATGAAGTAAAAATAATTAATAACATTTCTCGTCACTCCCTCTT
>Ga0256828_1000249_pt1 | contig 37313 bp, 31 predicted proteins | sample CV88metaG_FD_185993 | JGI IMG/M metagenome (GOLD analysis project Ga0256828, IMG submission 185993) | Hydrothermal vent microbial communities from East Pacific Rise, Pacific Ocean - CV88 | ecosystem: Environmental > Aquatic > Marine > Hydrothermal vents | place: Pacific Ocean: East Pacific Rise...
TCTCTAAGTGTTTTGCTTTCACCCTCAGGTGTTCCATCAACACTAATGAACCATTGTTTTGTAGCACGGTAGATAAGTGGTGTATGACTTCTCCAGCAGTGTGGATAAGAGTGCATAAATTTGTCTACTTTTAAAACAGCATCACCCATAAGTTCTATAAGTGCTTCATTTGATTTAAAAATGTGTTTTCCAACAAACTCTTGTGCATTTGGAATCAGTCCAAGACCAACTACACTTTCATCATAACATCCTGTTTCATCAACAGGCATAACAACTTCCAAATCATAGACTAAACCTACACGGTAGTCATCCTCACCATGCCCTGGAGCTGTGTGAACACACCCTGTACCATTGTCAACAAGAACGTGCTCACCTAAAACAAGACGAGATTCTCTGTTGTTAAGTGGATTAATTGCTATGAGGTTTTCAAATGCTTTTGCATCAAACTCTTTTTCAATTGTTCCATTTACTACACCGTTTTCTACTAAAGAGTTTAAAAGCTCTTTAGCTACGATATAACCATCTGTAGTGAGTACATATTTTTCTTCAGGATTTAGTGAAATACCTGTATTTGCAGGAATTGTCCATGGTGTTGTTGTCCAAATAACAGGAGCAGCTTTACCATTAATGCCAAGTTTTTCTTTTGCATCATCACTGAGTTCAAATGCTATAAAAATAGAGTAGTCTTCTTTATCTTCATATTCTACTTCAGCTTCAGCAAGTGCAGTTCGCTCAGCCCATGACCAAAAAACAGGCTTACTTCTTTCTATAAGTAGTCCTTTTTTTGCAACATCACAAAGTGTTCTATAAATGTTGGCTTCAAACTTATAGTCCATAGTAACATAAGGTTTTTTCCAGTCAGCAATAATACCTAGTGTTTTAAACTCATCTCTTTGGATGTCTACAAATTTTGCAGCATGTTCGCGACAAAGTTTACGAATTTCAGCAGTTTCAAGTTGCTCTTTTTTCTTTTTACCACCAAGTTTTTTTTCAACTTGTTGTTCGATTGGTAGTCCATGACAATCCCAACCTGGAGTAAAACGAACAGATTTTCCACTAAAGTAATTATGTTTAATGATAATATCTTTGAGAACTTTGTTAAGTGCATGTCCGATATGAATATGCCCATTTGCATAAGGAGGTCCATCATGTAATGTGAAGCTTTCAGCACCTCGACGATGCTCTTTCATTTTTTGATAAACATTTTTTTCATCCCAAGAAGCATAACGCTTAGGTTCATTGTTAATCAGATTTCCACGCATTGCAAACGAAGTTGTTGGTAAAAGTAGTGTCTCTTTGTAGTCCATTTTTGCCCCAAAATTTATTTATAAAGTTGTGCATTATATCTATAATGTATTTAAAAGTGTATAAAAGTGCTATAATAAGAAAAAGAAAACTCCTCAAAAAAAGGCTAGAGTATCATGAAATTGCATCTTATTTTTATAGGCGATAAATTTATATATAATGAAGCATTGAAAAATTATGTTGTAAGAATGATTATGAAAGAATTGGGTGTCATTGATAATATACTTTTTTTTAAGCAAAATGATAAAGCACTTTTTTTGTATTTTGAAGAGGAGTTTGGTAGAGATAACAATGTTGTTATTATTACCTCAAAACAACATTTTACTACAGTAGGGAAAGTGATAGCAACAGTAACAATGGATAATCAGGTTTTAAAAGAGGGGATGCTCATGCCTTCTAAGGCTAAGTATTTTCATAAAGACTCGTATGTTTTAGAATATCAGCAAGCTTTTATCAATGTGCTTCAGTTAGATGAAGGGCAAAAACTTCCTAAAATTCTTTTACAAGAGCACAAAGAGAGTGAAACGGTACATATTTTTGAAGAGGAAGAGGAACTCCTTGAAACATTACTCCTTCCTATTGCACAAAGCTATAATGTAAGTTTTACATTAACAAAGATCGTTGATGGTTGGTTACGTGTTGATGCTCAAAGTCAAAGATATGGTGAAGTAGATAATTTTTTGACATCATTAAAAAAACTTTTACCTAAAAAAATGATAGCATCATCAAGTGTTGTTGCTTATATGATAGATAGATTAGTGCAAAAAAAGAAAAAGATTACTTTTGCAGAAAGTTGTACCGGAGGGTTGTTAAGTTATTACTTTACAAAACATAATGGTGCTTCTCAAGTTTTAGATGGTTCTTTAGTGACATATTCTAACGCTCTTAAAGAGAATTGGCTAGCTGTTTTAGAAGAGACACTAGAACGGCATGGTGCAGTTAGTGCTGAAGTTGTTACAGAGATGAGTGAGGGAGCATTAAATGTAAGTAATGCAAATTATGCGGTGGCTATTAGTGGTATAGCTGGTGATGCAGGTGGTACAGATGAGAAGCCAGTTGGTACTGTTTATATAGGGGTAAGAAGTGAAACTGCTTATAATGGAGAACGCTGCTTTTTTCAAGGAGATAGAAATTATATACAAGAACAAAGTGCTCTTTATGCTATTAAAATGGTTATTTTACTAGATAAAGAGACTTTTTTTTAAATTTCTTTCAAAAAGCCTTGACATTTAAAAATCTTTTGTCTATAATTTCGACCTCTTAACAAAGAGAAGACAAAATGTCTCGTTAGCTCAGCTGGTAGAGCACGTCACTTTTAATGATGTGGCCGATGGTTCGAATCCATCACGGGACACCATTTTTAAACTAAATATATGCGGTGGTAGTTCAGTTGGTTAGAATACCTGCCTGTCACGCAGGGGGTCGCGAGTTCGAGTCTCGTCCACCGCGCCACTTTAGTTTAGATGGGCGCTTAGCTCAGTTGGTAGAGCGCTACCCTTACAAGGTAGATGTCACTGGTTCGAGTCCAGTAGTGCCCACCATTTGTTTTGATAACCTTGTTATTGAAGAAAGTGACCCTTTCGTCTAGTGGCCAAGGACACTATCACTTCATGGTAGTAACAGAGGTTCAAATCCTTTAGGGGTCGCCATTTTTGGTGTTTTTATTTTCCCATTTTATATGGGCGCTTAGCTCAGTTGGTAGAGCGCTACCCTTACAAGGTAGATGTCACTGGTTCGAGTCCAGTAGTGCCCACCATTTATTTACGGTTGCGGTGGTAGTTCAGTTGGTTAGAATACCTGCCTGTCACGCAGGGGGTCGCGAGTTCGAGTCTCGTCCACCGCGCCACTTCTTTTTTATTACCTACAATTTTATTTTAATTACAAAGCTTTAAGATGAAATTAGTTAATTATGTCTAAAAATTGCCGACATAGCTCAGTTGGCTAGAGCAGCTGATTTGTAATCAGCAGGCCCGGGGTTCAAATCCTCGTGTCGGCACCATCTCTTTTTAATACAATTCATTTAAAATATTTTCATCTTCAACTCTATTTGTCCCTTTTTTTATAGTTTCTTGTAAAATTTGGTAGAGTCGGTTAAATGTACTTTTTGTGGATGCATCAGCATCTGTTTGGTCAACTGCCATATATGATTTATTATTTCCAAAATACTTATCTAAATTTGCTACTAAATTTTCTGCAGCTTTAATAGCATTGTTTTCATCTGTATGAAAAAAGTTAAAAAGATAATAATTCTTAGTTAGTTTAATGTACTTGTCAGAGAGGCGTATATATTGCTGGAATATAGTGTCATCTACATCATCTTCAACATAAAGTAATCCAAGAGTAGAAACTTCATTGTATCTCTGAAGTTCATAATGTAGTTCTTGAATCATTTTATCTAAGCGTTCATAAGCTTCTGGTTCTATTTCTATCATCATGAGAACGTAACCACCTTTTTATAAGTTTGTATAATAGACATTTTTACCATTGTATCAGGAATTTTATAAAATAGAATTAAAGAAAACTTTTTGTACCACTTTTGTCATACATATCTTTATATTGGAAACTAATGAGATTTTGCATAATGGCAAAAAGTACCATAAAATTTAAAAAACTACTACCTCCATAGGAAAACATAGGAAGAGGAACCCCAACAACAGGAGCATAACCTATGGTCATTGATATATTTACCCCCATGTAGATAAAAATCATAAAAGCTATGGCTACACTTACAACTTTGATATAGTAATCGTCATTGTAGATAGAGAGACTTAACAGATGTAAAATAAGAATTATATAAAGAGAAATGAGACCTAATGCACCTAAAAAGCCTGTTCTTTCTACAACAAAAGCAAAAATAAAATCACTTGTAGCAATTGGAAGAAATTTCATTTGTGTTTGTGTCGCGTCCTCTTTATCTTTTCCTGTCCATCCCCCTGAACCAATGGCAATGATAGATTGTTGTACATGATAAGAAGGCTTTTCACTCAAAAAGTCCTTAATACGAGTTTTTTGATAGTCATGCAGACCATACTTATAGACCAAAGGTGAAAGAAGCAAAATTGCTGTGACAATTGTTGCTATTATTTTCCAGTAAATACCTACAAAAAACAAGACACCATATCCTATAAGTAAAAGTACAAGGGCTGTACCTAAATCAGGTTCCTTTGCTATAAGGATAAAAGGGAGTAAGATATAACCACTTAAACGTAAAAAATCTTTAAGTCTATAACCACCTATAGGTGGGGGATTTTTGTGTATAAGATATGCTAACATTAAAATAAGTGCTGGTTTTACAAATTCTGATGGCTGAATTGTCATATGAATAAAGGGAAATTCAATCCATCGTTTTGCACCAAGACGTGAGTGCCCAAAAAACTCAACACCAAGTAAAAGGGCTATATTACCCCAATAAATAAAAGGTATCATCCAGCTCATTCTTCGGATAGGTAAAAAAAAGACAATGAGAAAAGCTACTATTGCAACACCGACATAAGTCATTTGTTTATCTGCAAGGGCAGGAACAGCTTCATTGATAAGCCAATGAGAAGTCATTACAAGAGGAATGATAAGAATGATGGAAAAAAAGTCAAATTGTGCTAAAATACTCTTATCAAATCTCCACAAGTTTGTAACTCCAAAATTAAAAATTATATATGATTGTATCATAAAGGAAATAAAGAATGTTAAATACACAAGAGTATCTTTGTCCATCACCTATGCGACTTGATTTGTTTTTATCGCAAAAACTAGATCAAACTCGTTCTCAAGTTGCATTACTTATCAAAAAAAACTGCATATCTGTTGATGGCAAGGTAGTCGCAAGACCTGGAGTAAAGCTAAAGGCAAATCAAAAAGTAGAAGTAGAATTTCCAGAAGTAAAAGAGAGTGAACCAACTGTTTCTCTTGAAGAATTACCATGGGTTGAAACTATAGAAGTTCTTTATGAAGATGATGATGTACTTGTTGTGAATAAGCCAAGTGGTGTTACTGTGCATCCTGCACCAAGTGTGAAAGAAGCAACGCTTGTTGATTGGTTAAAACACAAAGGAGTAAGACTCTCAACTATAAGTGGAGAAGAACGCCATGGAATAGTTCATAGACTTGATAAGGGAACAAGTGGTGCGATGGTAATTGCAAAAAATAATGAAGCTCATCAAAAACTTTCTGAACAGCTTCAAGATAAGAGTATGGGACGATATTATTTAGCAGTTGTTACCCCTCCTTTAAAAGATGATGTTACAATTATAGAATCAAACATAGGAAGAAGTGCTCATAACCGTTTAAAAATGGCTTGTGGTTTAGAACATGGAAAGTACGCTAAAACTATGTTTAAGTTTCTTGCATTAAGTAAAGATGAAAAAGCACAGTTGGTAGCATGTAAACTTTTTACAGGAAGAACACATCAAATTCGTGTTCATTTAGAGAGTATGAACCGTCATATTTTGGGAGACCATATATATGCATTAAGCCCTAAAATAGAGAAGGCGGAACGTATCTTGCTACATGCTTATATACTTTATTTTATACATCCAAAGACAGAAGAAAAGATGACTTTTCAAGCACCGATGGATACTTATATGCAAGAAACAATAGCTAAAAAATTTGATTTGGAGAAAGTAGATGAAGTTCTTACAACTCAGTACATTACTGATAGTTTCACTAGTTCTATTTAGTGGATGTGGTGGTATTACACCAAAACCAAAAGAAGAAGTAGTTGTTGATACAACACTCCCTGTAATCACTCTTACAAAACGTGGTATTATTACTGATATGAATAGTGTTGCTTTTGAGTGGAAAAGTATTAAAAATGATGCTAGGGTTGAAGGGATTTATGTATATAAACGTTCACCTGAAGATGAAAATCAAAAAGAGCTAAAATATTACGATACTATAAAAAATAGATTTAAAACACACTATGTAGATAACAATGTAAAACCAGATACTCGTTATACATACGCATTTAAGGCGTTTTCAAAAGATGCAGAGGCAAAACAGAGTCAAAGTTTTGATTTAAATACTCTTCCTGTTTTACAATCAGTAGCTTGGATTCATAGTATTAGTGGTATGCCAAGAAGTACAAAAATTATATGGAGACCTCATTCAAATCAGAGAGTTGCTTCTTATATAATAGAAAGAAAAAAACTTGATGATAAAGAGTGGAACAAACTCGTTGAGTTAAAAGGTCGTTTACATGCTGAATATATTGATGAAGATTTAGATGATAATCAAGTTTACATGTACAGAGTAAAAGTAAAAACTTTTGACAATATTATTTCAACTCCTTCTGAGATAGTAAAAGCTGTAACAAAGCCTCTTCCAAAGGGTGTAAGTGGTCTTAAAGCAACTAAAAACCTTCCTAAAAAAATCAAGATAAGTTGGAGTGATACAACACAAAAAGATTTTTATAGATATCGTCTTTACAGAAGTAATGATGTTGATGGTAAATATGAACTTATTGCAAAGCTTTTTAATAATAACTTTACAGATGAAATCAATGAGGATGGAAAAGCATACTTTTATAGAGTAAGTGTTGTTGATAAAGATGGTTTAGAAAGTGAATATGACCAAAATACAATTATGGGTATGACACTTGCACGTCCAGCTGCACCAACACTTTTAGAAGCAAAATATCTTGGTAATATGATAGAAATAGCATGGAAAGCTAATGATAAAAGAGCCAAAAGTTTTATTGTTGAGAGAAAATATAAAATAAGCTGGTTTGAAGAAGATGTTCAAGAGTTTAAAGGACTCAAAGGAACTGTATTTAAAGATAAAAATATAAAACCAGATACAACATATACTTATGTTGTATATAGTGTTGATGTGTATGGAATAAAGTCAAAACCTAGTATTGAAGTGAGTATAAAAACACCAGAATCCAATACTTTTGTAGCTCCAAAAAAACAAAATCTGTCTACATACAAGGCACAGTCAGTACAAACAACAAGTGAAAAACAACCACAAGAGGTTATCCAACCTATAGAAAATTTAGATATAAATGAGATTTAATGCCACATTTACATATAAAAGAGTTTAAAACAGTTTCTTTACCACAACAAGGTGATGCAGCAGCATTTCATTTTATGGCACATAATGTTCATCATAAAGATGAGTATCTTATCGCTACAGAAGTGGAGGGGGAAGATTTTTTTCTTTTGGTAAAAAATGATGACACAAGAGTTCTTCTCAAAACAGATAAGCTAACACGTCCAGCCTCAACATATAATGTACATAGAGCACTTTTAGAGTATGCAAAGCTTGCTAACTTGGAAGTAGTTGCATCCAACGTCCCTGATAATGCGAAAAATGTGCATCTTCAAGAAGCAACAGCATTGAAAAAAATAGAATACTTTGCAAAAGAGTTTCCAAAAGATAGAGAGGTTCGTATAGAAGTTGGTTTTGGTTCTGGTCGTCATCTTTTACATCAGGCTGCTCAAAATCCTGATGTTCTTTTTATTGGTATTGAGATTCATCGTCCTTCTATTGAACAAGTACTAAAACAGGTAGTGATTCAAAAGCTTGACAATGTAATGGTTCTTGATTATGATGCACGGCTTTTTATGGAACTTGTACCTTCTAATTTAGTTGGTGCTATCTATGTACATTTTCCTGTTCCTTGGGATAAAAAGCCTCATCGTCGAGTTATTTCTACAAATTTTATAAAAGAAGCTCGAAGAGTTTTAAAAGTGGGTGGTACACTTGAGTTGCGTACAGATAGTGAAAATTATTATGCTTACTCTTACGAAACTTTTATCGCTTTTGATAAGATTATGCTTCATATCAATAAAAATAAAGATATTGCTGTGACTTCAAAGTATGAAGACAGATGGAAAAAAATGGAAAAAAATATCTATGATGTGATTATGACAAATGATGAAGAGTCTGAAGCATTAGTGATAGAGGGTGATTTTGAATTTGATGAGGTGAAAAAAGATGAAGAATCCCTTATAGCACTTCATAATAAAACAATCCGTTTTGAAGGTGGATTTATCCATTTTGAGAGGGTATACAAACTTGAAGATGGTGTTATGTTACGTATTTCTATGGGGAGTTTTGATAGACCTGAACATCTTTATGTTATCATTCAAAATAAAGAAGCTCGATATTTTCCAGAATTACCTTTAAAATCAAGAGCAAATTTACAAGCACATACAAAACTCAACGAGGTTTTTAATGGATAAAGTGATTGTTGCAGAGAATCTTTCTTTAGCATATTCAAAAGATGAGACAATTATTAATAAAGTCAATTTTTCTGTAGATTCAGGAAGTTTTGTTTTTGTAACAGGTGCAAGTGGTAGTGGAAAGTCGACACTTTTAAAATCACTTTATGGTGCTTTAAAACCAAAAGAGGGCTCTTTAGTTGTTGGTGGAGTAGAACTTAATGGTGTTTCAAGTAAAAAGCTTAATTTTTTACGTCGACATTTAGGCATTGTTTTTCAAGATTATAAACTTATTAAAGAGTGGACGATAGAGAAAAACATTATGCTCCCCCTTATTATTAATGGCTATGATAAATCTGTAACACAAAATCAAGTAGATTCTCTTTTAAAACATGTTAAACTACAACATCAAGCAGGAAAATTTCCCTTAGAATTAAGTGGTGGAGAACAACAACGTGTTGCAATGGCTCGAGCATTGGCACATAACCCTATTTTGATTCTTGCCGATGAACCAACTGGAAATCTTGATGAATATTCATCACAGGTTATTTGGAATCTTTTAGAAGGTGCGAATGAGCAACTTAAAACTACTGTAATTGTAGTAACACACCATATTCCTGAAACGATGACTGTTGATTATAAGCACTATAATATAGAATTTGGAGAACTTCGTGAAGTCATTTAAAAATCATCTTTCATTAGTTATTGCTCTTGTAAGTATTTTATTTTCAATCCAAATTTTTACTATTGTTGAACGTTCTATTGATGCTTATAAGGAAAACCTTGCAAAAAACTATTCTTTAGTTGTTGTGAGTAATTCTAAATTGGATGAACAAACATTAAAGCATAAAGTACCTTTATATGCAAGTTTATCTGAGATCTCTCCAGATGGTGTGATTCAAAGACTTAATGCAGGTATTAGTAAAAAAAATGCAGAACTACTAAAAGTAACTTTGCCAAAATTTTATAAGTTAAAATTAACTTCCTATCCATCTCCAGACACATTAAAAGAGATAACACAAACCTTAAAGTCAATGAAGGGTATAACAAAGGTGGAAACTTTTGAAAATACACATCATAGAACATATAGAATGTTACTTCTTTTTAAAACAGTTGTAAGTGTTTTTTCTATTTGTGTTCTTATTGTTACTATTTTATTGATTTTTAAAGAGCTAAGAATTTGGCAATTTCAGCATAATGAGAGAATGAGTATTATGGGACTTTTTGGTGCACCAACTTGGTTACGTTCTGCTGTTTTATTTCGTTTGGCTATTGTTGATGCAATTTTAGCATCTGCTATATCTTTTGCACTTTTTATTTATATATCATCAAATTCATGGGTTTTAGAACAGTTTCAAAGTATAGGAATTGAAGTCACCATTTTTGATATGGGACATGATCTTTTACTTCTTTCAGCTATTGCTTTTGGTGTTTCTTTACTCTTGGCAACGTTTATTGTTTTGGGACATAAAGAAGAGGTATGATGGTTCGTCTTATAATAATGTTTTTTTTATTGATGAATATTGGTTTTTCAGCTGATATTGATAGAAAAATTAAAAAAACAAGTACAAAATTAAATTCTTATCAAAAAAACTATCAAAATATCAATAGAAAAATGGCAGAAACTGCCCGTGCTATTTTAGAACAAAAAAAAGAACTACGTAAGCAAAATCAGTTTTTAAAGAGACTGAAATCAGAATTAGAAAAGAAAGAAAAAGTTTACGAAGAAAATACAAAACAACTTGCTCTTTTGAAAAAGTCACAAACTTCATTAACAAAAAAGCAAGAGGCTTTAGAACAAGAACTTGTGTTTGTTATTGCAAAAAGTGTTTCTCTTTCTATTATTCTAGATGAAGCTTATGCTAAAAATGCAGAATCACTTGTTGAGTTAGAAGTTTTAAAAGCAATGCTAAAAGAGTCTCAAGAAAAAGTTAAAAAGTTAAGTAAAACTTTTTTTGCAACTACACATGACATAGAGTTTTTAGATAAACATGCTAGAGAATTACAAAACTCTATAAAAGCGATAGATGCAAAAAGGAAAAAGCTTTTAAAAACACAAGAGGCAAATAAAAAAGCATTGAAAAAACTACAAAAGGCTAAAAAGTCATATAAACGAGAGCTGAAAAAGCTTTTACGTGAACAAAATGCTTTAAAACAAACTCTTTCGAAGCTTAATATTATTAAGATTGATAAGCAAAGAAAGGCACAGCAAGAGAGAGAAAGAAAAGCAGCATTTGCTCGTAAAAAAGTAAATCTTAATGAGAACCTTCCAAAAGTAAAAAAACATGGAAGCTCTTATCAAGCATTAAAAACGATTAAGTACAGAGGGCGTAAAACGATAGCACCATTAAAACACTATACAATTACGAAAAAGTATGGAACGTATACAGACCCAATTTACGGTATTAAAATCTTTAATGAGTCTATATCTTTACAACCTAAACATAAAAAAGCAAAAGTAAGAACAGTCTTTAATGGAAAAGTTATTTATGCTGATAAAACAGCAGTACTGAATAATGTTGTGATTATAGAACATAAAAATGGACTTCATACTGTATATGCAAATCTTTCACAAATTGCTCCTGGAATTAGAAAAGGGAAAAAAGTAAAAAAAGGTGCTACTATCGGTAGAATAGAAGATGAGTTGATTTTTGAGGTAACACAAAAAAGTTATCACATCAATCCTATACGATTATTTAGATAGTTTTTGCTATAATCGCGAAAAATTTAAAGAGACAAGAGAAGATTATGAAATTTATTCAAACTCGTGGCATCGACACAAACAAACCTGAAAAAGTTACTTTTTCAGAAGCTATACTAGACCCTATAGCATCTTTTGGTGGTTTATATGTACCAGAAACACTTCCAGAACTTGGAAGTGCATTTTTAGAAAAACATAAAAACTCAACATATAAAGAGCTTGCAAAAGATATGCTCAATCGTTTTGAGATAGATATAGATGGAAGTGTGATAGATGAAGCACTAAACCTCTATGATAAATTTGATGATGGAGCAAACCCTGTACCTGTTGTAAAGGTCAAAGAGAACCTTTTTGTAAGTGAACTCTACCACGGTCCAACACGCGCTTTTAAAGATATGGCATTGCAACCTTTTGGTGTTGTTCTCTCTTCTATCGCACAAACTCGTAATGAAAACTACCTTATACTTGCTGCAACAAGTGGTGATACTGGTCCAGCAGCATTAGAAACTTTTAAAAATCGTGCAAATGTAAAAGTAGCATGTTTATATCCTGATGGTGGTACAAGTGATGTACAACGCCTTCAAATGGTAACAGAAGATGCGAAAAACCTAAAAGTTATAGGGATTAATGGTGTATTTGATGATGCGCAAACAGCACTCAAAAGACTTCTTGCAAGCGATACTTTTAAACAGGCACTTCAAGAAAAAGATACAAAACTTTCGGCTGCAAACTCTGTAAACTTTGGGCGTATCATTTTTCAAATCATTTATCATATTCACTCTTATCTTGAACTTGTAAGACAAAATGCTATCACTATGGGTGAAAAAGTGTACTTAAATGTTCCTAGTGGAAATTTTGGGAATGCACTTGGTGGTTACTATGCTTGGAAGATGGGACTTCCTGTTGAAAAAATCATCATCTCTTCAAATGAAAACAATGTACTTACTCGTCTTATTCGTGATGGTAAGTATGATCTTCGTAACTCTGAAGTGGTAAGTACGACATCTCCAGCGATGGATATTTTAAAATCTTCAAATGTAGAACGCGTTTTATATGACCTTTTTGGTGAACAAAGAACTCGTGAACTGATGGAAGATTTAGAAAAAAATAATGTATATGAATTGACACAAGAGGAACTTGCAAAACTTCAAGAATGTTTTGATGCTGATTGGTGTGATGGTCAAGAGGGTAAAAAATATATTAAAGAAACATTTGAAAAAGATGGTTATTTGATGGATCCTCATACAGCTACATGTATGAAGTCTTATGAAACACGTTGTGATGATGCTATCAAGTCTATCATCTATTCAACAGCAGAGTGGACAAAATTCTCTCCAGTAATTGCAAATGCTTTAACAGGTGAAGTTGATACAAAAGATATCGAAGCACTAGAGTCTATTTCAAAAGTTGCAAAACTTGAAATTCCAGCAATGATAAAAGAACTTTTTACGAAAGAGATAGCACAAAAAACTGTTATTGAAAAAGAAGATATTGAAAAAGAGATACTCAAGTTTTTATAAACTTGAGCTCTTTGCCTAAGAAAGTTCTTTGGCTTTGTTATAGGCTGCTTCAATGGCGTCTATACAAGCACCTCTAACTCCTTTCTCCTCAAGAGCGCCATAACCAGCTGCCGTTGTTCCACCTGGACTCATTACCCCATCTTTTAAAAGAGCAGGGTGTACCTCTTGTATAAGTGAACCAAAACCACTAAAAAGTCCACGCATCACAGCCATAGCATCATCTCGTTTTAATCCTTGTTTCACAGCACCATCAGCAAGAGCTTCTGCTATAAGCGCTAAGTATGCAGGACCACTTCCAGCAAGTGCTGTTGCTATATCTATCTCTTTTTCACTTCCAAGCCAACGCGTTGTTCCTATAGCACTGAAGAGTTCCTCTGCTTGAACTTTAAAACGAATATCTCCTGTGAGTGTTGTCATAGATGCACCAACACTTGCAGCTAAATTTGGCATAGTTCTTACATATGCCCCTGCAGGAATATTTTGTTCTAAAGAGTGAAGTGTTGTTCCTGCTAAAACAGAATAAAGAACTTTGGCTTCTCCTTTGAGTAGTTTGCCAACTTCTACAATATTTGCAGGTTTCACACAAAGAATAATCTCCTTACATGTAAGGTCAAAATCTCTTAAAAGATATTTTTTTACACTGACACCAAGTTGTTTTTCAAAGCTTGCAAGTTTTTCTTCATTACGACCTACTACCTCAATGGTATAATCGTTTTTTAATCCTTGTGCAATACTTAACGCCATATTTCCATTTCCAATAAAAGTTATAGTTTTCATAAGTTTCCTAAATGTTTTTGTGGTATTATAGCACTAAAAATTTTCAAGGCTCAAAAGATGGAACAGTTTTTACAAAAAGCAAAAGATGCAAGTCGTGTGCTCAATATGTTAAGTGGTGCTGAAAAAAATAGAATTTTAGCAGAGATGGCAGAAGCATTGCGTGCAAATACAATGAGTTTACTTGAAGCAAATGCAAAAGATATGCAAAATGGTAAAGATAATAACCTCTCATCTGCTTTAATGGATAGACTTTTTTTAGATGAAAAAAGGGTTGATGCTATGGCTGTAGCTATAGAAGAGATAGCTGCACTCAAAGAACCTGTTGGTCGTGTTTTGGATGGTTGGGTAACTGAAGATGGACTTAAAATTGAAAAAGTTTCTATCCCTATTGGTGTGATTGGTATTATTTATGAGTCTCGACCAAATGTTACAAGTGATACAGCAGCACTTTGTTTTAAAAGTTCTAATGTCTGTGTTTTAAAAGGTGGTAAAGAAGCTGAACACTCAAATAAAGCGATAGCAGAGGTATTACAAGCAACATTAGAGAAAAACAATCTTCCTCGTGAACTTGTTTCTTTGATTCCTGATAGTTCTCGTGAAGGGGTTGCAAAGCTTATTAAGATGGATAAGTATGTTGATTTAATCATTCCTCGTGGTGGGGAAGGGCTTATCCGTTATGTGAGTGAAAATGCTACTGTGAGTGTTGTCAAGCATGATAAAGGGCAATGCCATACTTATATTGATAAAGATGCAAATAGAGAAAATGCTGTAAAAATTGCACTCAATGCAAAAGTACAACGACCTGGTGTTTGTAATGCTATGGAAACACTTCTTGTTGATAAAGCGATAGCCAATGAGATGCTTCCTGTTTTAAAAGAGGCTTTTGATGCAGCCCATACTGAGCTTAAAGGGTGTGATGAGACACAGGCTATTATTGAAGTTGCGCATGCAGGTGAAAAAGAGTTTGATACTGAGTATTTGGCAAATATCTTAAATATTCGTGTTGTTGATGGAGTTGATGGGGCTGTTGAACATATTGTTCGTTATGGTTCTGGTCACTCAGAGGCTATCATTACAGAAAATATTACATCAGCAGAGAAATTTTTAAATGGTATAGATGCAGCAGCCGTATATGTAAATGCTTCTACACGTTTTACAGATGGTGGTGCTTTTGGTTTTGGTGCTGAGGTTGGGATTAGTACAAACAAACTTCATGCAAGAGGACCTATGGGTATAGAGGGACTTACAACATATAAATATAAGATTTATGGAAGTGGACAGACTAGATAATGCAAGATTTTTATGAACTTAAAGAGGTTAGTTATTTTGGAGAACTTGAAGAGCATGAGATAAAGCTTCTTGCATCTATCTCTCGAAAAAGAAAATTTTCAAAAGGTGAAGTTCTTTTTTATGAAAAGGATGAACCTCGATTTTTGACACTTCTTGTATCGGGTACATTAAAAGTGTATAAAACAGACCCTAAAAACAATGAGATTGTTTTGCACCGTTTTTTACCTGGAACACTTGTCGCTGAAATGGCAGTTTTAGAAGGTATTCCTTATCCTGCATCAGCATGTTTTGAAACAGATGGAAGTGTTATAGAAATAGATTTTATTAAATTTAAAGAGGAGTTTCTAACAAATCCTACAATTGCATTTGGTTTTTTTAAATCCCTTTCTCGAAAAATTAAACATTTAGAAGGTGTTATTGCTCTCAATATTGTTTTAGATTCAACTGCTCGTGTTGCAAAATATATTTGTGAGAATGAAGAGGCTTTATCTATGAAACATAACCAGCTTTCACAGTATTTACATATGACACCAGAGACACTCTCTCGTATTTTTAAGAAGTTTACAAAACTTGGTTTCTTAAAGAAAGAGGGAAGTAGTTATAAAATAGTAGATAAAGAGTCTTTAACTATCCTTTTTGAGTAAAATTTACTCATTTTATTGATATATATCAATAGTATTGTTAACTTTCTTCATTACAATCCAAAAATATTTCACATAAAAGGATTGTTATATGTCACATATACCAGAAAATGCACAAAAAGTAGAAGTTGAAGGTGCAACAGTAGATTTTTATAAACTAGAAAAAGATGGAGAAAGTACATATTATTTTGATACATCAAAAGAGGGACCTCCTCATCCAATGGTAAATGCAATGAGTGGTCTTAAAATGATTAAAGGTACAAACGATAAAGTTGTAATGATTAATCATAAATCACCTGGTGGTCTTTTTGCAAAACTTGAAAATGATGTTATTCATGAAGTTGAAGAGTTAGAGGATGGTCTTGTAAAAGTTACATTTCGTTATAATCCTGATGCAGTTAATGAATCTGATTTAACACAAACTTCATGTGCAGGGTAGGAAATGTTTAGCATTTCGCAAGATTTTGCACCCCCTTTTAAACTTATAGCTCCCTTTTTTATAATAGGGAGTTTTTTTTATACACTCGCAACATTAAGTGTATTTCTTTTCCAAACAGAAACACTCTCTTTTACTTCACCTAGTGTTATAAGCTTTGTACATCTCTTTTTACTTGGTTTTGTAATGATGACCATTTTTGGGGCTATGGCTCAACTTGTACCTGTTGTTTTGGAAGTTGGACACTTTGGTGTAGAACTTTTTTATGCTATTTGGCCTTTATTGCTCATAGGGACATCTTTAATGGTATTTGGATTTTTATATTCAGCAGCCTTGTTACCTTATGGTGGTATTGTTGTTCTTATAAGTATGATGATTTTTGTAGGAGAGATTTTTTTAACCATTAAAAAGGTTAAAAAGTTTAATCTTGTTATGAGTAGTGTTCTTATCTCAAATACATTTCTTTTCTTTGGAATAATTTTTGGACTTTTAATGGCACTTTCATATGCAGGGACTATCTCTTTAGATATAACACAGATGTTACGGGCACATGTTTATGCTGTAGTTGGTGGTTATATCGGTATTACAATAATGGGACTCTCAATTGTGCTTGTCCCAATGTTTACCCTCGCTCATAGCTTTTCGTTGACACCACTTAGAATTTCTATATCTTTGATGAGTGTAGGTGTTGTGAGTGTTATTTTATCTTCTTTTTTCGGAAGTGTGTTTTTAGAATATCTTGGTTATATACTTTCTTTAAGTTCTTTGGGATTTTATTTTTATATAATTTATGTTATTTATAAGACAAGACCTCGTAAAGAGAATGATATATATGCAATTTCAATGATGTTTGCATATATTGCAATGCTTGTAGCTGCTGCTTTGGCTATTGTTTATCTTGTAACTGATAAAGAACAATTTTTACTTGCAAGTAGTTGGGTTTTCTTCTTTGGTTTTTTTGGTTTTATTATCACAGGGCATCTTTATAAGATTATCCCATTTTTAGTATGGTTTGAAAGGTTTTCTCCTCTTGTAGGAAAACAAAAAGTACCAATGCTAGCAGATATGGTACCGCAAAAAAGCTCTCAAGCACAGTTTATATTTAGTGGAGTTGGTGTTATTTTAGTAACAATAGCATTGCTTATACAAAATGATAGCTACTTATATGCTGGAGCATCATTTCTCTTTTTTGGTGCATTAGCATTTGTAAGAAGTATGCTTTATATGATTAATTTTAAATAAAAGGAAAACGATGATGTATACAAAAGATGAATTATTTCGTGCTATTTCTACAGTTATAGATCCTGAGGTTGGTTTTAACTTAGTAGAGATGGGACTTATTTATGATGCTGTGAGTGATGATGAAGGTAATGTAAAAGTAACAATGACACTTTCAACAAAAGCATGTCCATTACATCAAATGATTATTCAATGGGTTAAAGAAGCTGTTGAAAAACTACCAGATGTAAAAGATGTTGAAGTTGAAGTTGTTTGGGAACCAGCATGGAATATTTCTATGGCTGATGAAAATGTGAAAAAAGCACTTGGTGCTTAAAATAATAAAAGGGTTCAAGCCCTTTTATTTATTTTGAAAGTATTTTTGAATCTCTAAAAGAAGATTTTTGAGACTTTGATGATATGCTAAAAAGTTTTCTTTTAACTCTGCAAAATTTGTAAGTGAACCTTTAAGTTTATTTGCACTTTTATGTAACTCTTTTGCTCCAATATTTGCTGATACACCAACAATATCTAAAAGTAGTTTATCTGCTTCATCAAATCTTTTTTCATTAATAAATGTTTGAAGTTTTTGTGATGAGTCTTTATAATCATTGATAAACTCACGTAAGATAGTGTTGTAAAAGTTTTGATCACCACCACAGATTGAAAGTCCCTCTTGCGTATTTAAAACACTGTTATCATCTTCAGTTTCCACTACAGCTTGAGTAAGTGTTTCTTCATCACTTGATGTTTGTGTTGTGTCATTTTCACTATATGTATAGAGTATGTCATAAAGAGCATCCATTTTTAATGGTTTTTCTAAGTGAGCTTCCATACCCGCTTCTTCCATTTTTCGAATGTCATCTGCTGCTGTGTCTCCACTTAAGGCAATAACTGGTAGATAATCAAGTTCTGGATTTGCTCTGATTTGACGAGTTGCTTCAAAACCATCTATTCTAGGCATATGAGCATCCATAAGAACAAGCATAAAGTTTTTATCTTCTTGTAAAATTTCAAGGGCAATTTGACCATCATCTGCAACAACAACTTCAATACCACTCTCAGCAAGTAACCCTAAGATTACTTTTTGGTTGATAAGATTATCCTCTGCAAGTAAAAGTCGTTTGTTTGCAAACTCTTTGAAATTTTCTTTATTTATTTTTCCATGTGGTGGAACTTCTCTTTTGTGTGCTTTAGATTTAGGAGTTTCATGAGATGTTGTATCTGCTGCTTCTACTGTTGTTTTTGTAGTATCTTCTTCAACATGTTGTTGATAGTCTGCTTTTTCTTCATAATTTTCTTGTGATACTTCTTGGTGTGTCGTTTGTTCATGAGAGATAAATTCATCAGTTTTATCTAACTCTTCATGAGTAGCAATAGGCTCTTCTTCATGAAAAACTTCCTCTTGAGGAGTATCATAAGGGTCATCAACAACTTTAGATTTCTTTTGCTTACTTTTTATAATGAAGTAAAGAATGACAACAACGATAAGTGCTAAGGCAGCGATAATTTCACTTTGGTATTGATTGAAAAGTTCCAACATCTTTAAAAATCCTTTTTTTAATGTGCTAAATCATACTGTAACAAAAATTAAAGCAAAATTATAAAGAGGGTGTTGCTTTACAAACTTGCTGTATAATAGAGAAATTATTTGATAAATGGGGAAGAATTTGCAAAATATACCACATATTCCAGTTTTGTATAGAGAAGTAGTTGAGACTTTCAGTGATATAGATGATGGGATTATTATTGATTGTACTATGGGATATGGTGGTCATTCTTCTATGATTTTAGAAGCCAATAAAAATATAAAACTTATTGCTATCGACCAAGACCAAACAGCGATAGATTTTTCTTCAAAAAGACTTGCTGAGTATGGGGAAAGAGTAGAGATACGAAAAGGGCGATTTTCTCAAGTTATCCAAGATATTTTAGCTGAGGTTAATCCAAAAGAGATTAAAGGTGTTTTAGCAGATATCGGAGTTTCCTCTTTACAGCTTGATCAAAAAGAGAGAGGTTTCTCTTATGAAAGTGATACTCTTGATATGCGAATGGATAAAGATGCACCGTTAGATGCTGCAACGGTTGTTAATACCTATACAAAACATGAACTTGAAGAGATTCTCAAAGAGTATGGTGAGTTAAGAAACTATAAAAAACTTGCAAGTGTTATTGTAGAAAAACGACCATTTTCTTCAGCCAAAGCATTAAGTGATGCCCTCAAACCTTATTTACCAAAAGGGAAGAAAATTCACCCTGCAACGTTACTTATGCAAGCTATTCGTATAGAGGTAAATGATGAACTTGGAGAATTAAAAGGATTGTTAGAGAGTATAGAAAAAGCTAATTTACCATCTGCAAAGATTGCAATTATCTCTTTTCACTCTCTTGAGGACAGAATTGTTAAGCAAACTTTTGTTCGTTGGTCTAAATCTTGTATTTGTCCACCTGAAGCATTCCGTTGTGAATGTGGAAATAATCATAATTTAGGAAAGATTCTCACTCGTAAACCTTTAACAGCTCAGGCTGATGAACTTAAAGCAAATGCACGGAGCCGAAGTGCAAAGTTAAGAGTATTTCAAATGGATAAAGAAGATGAGTGCTAAACACGAACTATTAGAAGAAATAGATGATGTCGTTGCCCCAAGAGGTAAATTAGACTTTTATTATTATTTCTCAGTTTTAATGTCTATTATTTTCATTGGGATGCTTGTTTTTCCTAAAATCTACATTACAGAGCAGATTTACTATAAAAGTAGAGATATAGAAAAATTAAAAATAGAGTATGATACGCTTAAAGAAGAGAACAAACTCATAAGTGCTTCTGTCGAATCAATCAAATATAAAAATCAAGTTTTAGATACACTTTTTTAAGGAACTTTCGTGATACGAAATTTTATACGCTTTGCTATAGAAAAACCATTACTCAATCATATTTTACTCATTTTCATTTTTATGCTTTCTATTTTTGCATATATCAATATTCCTAAAGAGATTTTTCCACCAATGAATATGGATAAAATCACAATTAAAGGTGCTTATGCTGGTACATCTGCTGATATTTTGGACAAGATGGCTGTACAAAATATAGAAGATGATTTACAAAATATTGATGAACTAGAAGATATTACAAGTAGTATAAAAAATGGTTCTTTCATTGTTAGTGCAGATATAAAAACAGGTTCCGATAATATCTTGGTTCTTAATGATGTCAAAGATGTTGTTAGTAGTATTAAAAAAGATTTACCAGCAGATATGAATGAACCTGTTGCAAAGATAAAAACACACTCTTTTCCTCTTGTACTTATTGCACTCTCTGGAGATGTTTCTAAAAAAGAACTTTTAGAACGAGCAGATGAGCTAAAAAGAGAATTGAGTCGATTTAAAGCTTTAAGTGATATTACAATCCGTGGCGATGCAGATGAGGAACTTTCTATTAAGCTTGATGTTCCCAAAATTAAAGCGTATGGTCTTGAACCTTCATTAGTTGTACAGGCTATTAGTAACATCAGTTCTATTTTCCCAATTGGTACTATTAAAGAGAAAGCACACCATCTTTATATATCTACATATAATGGTGAAAAGACAAAAGAAGATGTTGCAAATACTATCATAAGTGTCGGCGGTAAACGTGTACGTATAGGTGATATTGCTGATGTTGCTTTTAAGTTGAGTGATGAGGTGGAACTTTCTCATTATAATGGTGTGAGAAATATTTCTATTAACGTTACGAAGAGTAAAAAAGGGAACGCCATTAAGTTGGTAAAAGAGATTCGAGAGCTTCTTAAAAAGCAAAAAGAGTTACATCCAAACCTTACTTATAGTATCTATACTGATACTTCTGTTTGGATTAAAAACCGTTTGAATGTTGTGTTTTCAAATATTGCCTTTGGCTTGATGCTTGTTTTTTTAGCAATGCTTATTTTTATAAATAGAGGTATTGCTTTTGTTGTTGCTCTTGGTATTCCTGTGAGTTTTATGATAGGGCTTATAGCTACAGAACTTTTAGGTGATAGTTTAAATATGCTTTCTCTTCTTGGGGCACTTATAGCGCTTGGTATGCTTGTAGATGAAGCGATAGTTGTGGCTGAAAATATCTATAGACATCTAGAAGAGGGAATGGAGCGTAAAGAGGCTGTGATTAACGGTGCTGCTGAGATGTTCCCAGCTGTCTTAACAGCAACTTTAACAACTGTTTTTGCATTCTTACCAATGCTTTTAATGACAGGTGAGATGGGGATGTTTATTAAAATTATTCCTATTATGATTACGGTTTTACTCCTTTCTTCACTCTTTGAAGCATTTTATTTTCTCCCTTTGCATGCACATGATTTTTTAAAGGTTTCTAATGAAGGGAGTTTTACAAAAAGATTTTGGGATAAAATGTATAATGGTTACAACACTATTTTACATTTTTTCTTTCGTCGTAAAATACTCTCTTTGGTTATTATAAGTGTGAGTATTTTATCTATGACTTATGTGATGATAAAGCATTCTAAATTTCAACTTTTTCCAGAATTTGATAATACTCAGGTATATGTTTCTGGAAAAGTTAATATTAATAATGAACTTAAAGATACAGAAAAAATTGTTACAAAACTTGAGAAGATTCTTATAAAAAATCTTGATAAAGATGATGTTGCTTCTGTGACTTCTGTTGTTGGTTTTAAAATGGATGCAAAGAATAAAGCAGAACTTGGTGAAAATATGTTTCATATCTTTATAGATTTACATGAAAGAGCACCTGAAAACTTTTTTGATAAATACATTAGTCCATATCTTTCTATAGAGTATGATCCAAAAGTAAAAATCAGAAAGCATGATGCAAAAGAGATAGCAACAAAAATAAAAGAGTATCTCAAACCTATGGAAGAAGCAAAAGATGCTAAAGGGAAGCCTCTCTTTGAAGAACTTGCTATAAAAGTACCAAGTGCTGGTGTTGTTGCACACGATATTGAGATAGGTTTAAGCTCTAAAGAGAATAAAGATGTTGTTCCATATTTACACCTTATAGAGGACAAACTTGCAACGATTAAAGGGGTGAGTAATATCTCTGATGATGCAACTATAGGGGAAAAAGAGCTTAAATTAAGAGTCAACAAATATGGACAATCATTAGGTTTTAGTGAACAACTTATCTCCAATGCTTTACGTGCATATTATTTAAAAGGGGAGTATGGAAAACTTTTTAATGAAAAAGGACTTTTACGTATACGTCTAGAGAGTGATTTTGATAAGCAAAGAGACTCCATAAATAATGTAGAGTTGCAAGTACCATCAAAACAAGAATATGTACGTTTAAAAGATATTGCTGATTTTTATTTTGTACAGAGTTTTGTGACATTGAAAAAAGAAGATGGTAAGCGTTTGAGAAGTGTTTTTGCTTCGTTGGATAAAAAACAAATTACATCTTCAGAAGTGATGGCACTTTTACAACCAACTTTCCAAAAGATACAAAAAGCTGGTCTTGATATAGAGATAAAAGGGGAAGAAAAAGAAAATAACAAAAATAAAAAAGAGATGATGCAATCAGCACTTATTGCACTTTTTTTAATTTTTATTACTCTTGTATGGTTATTTGATTCGATTAAAAAACCCCTTATCGTTTTAAGTACTATTCCTCTTGTTTTACTTGGTGTTTATGTTGGGCATTGGCTCATGGGACTGAACCTTACTATGCCGGGACTTATAGGGGTAGTTGGGTTAGCTGGGGTTGTTGTGAATGATGGGCTTATTATGGTTGATTTTATAAAAAATGCTAGAGATACCGAAGAGTTGATGCAACGTGCAAAAACACGTTTAAGACCAATATTATTAACTTCTTTAACAACTGTTTTAGGATTGTTAACATTGATTTTCTTTGCTTCTGGACAAGCAATGATTTTACAACCAATGGCAGTTTCGTTAGGTTTTGGTATAGCATGGGCAACTGTATTAAATCTTATTTATGTACCGCTTCTTTTTGCTGTACTTTACAAAATAAAACCACCAAAACTACAAAGGTAAGCATTTTATAAGGAAGTTTCTTGTAAAATTCCGACCTACCAACAACTGGTACGGGTTCTTAGCTCAGTTGGTTAGAGCTCTCGGCTCATAACCGAGCGGTCGAGTGTTCGAGTCACTCAGAACCCACCACTCCTTTTTAATTTCAAAACTTCACTTTTTACTCACTTTTATCAAGATTTTTATTAGCAACTTAATGGTATAATAATTAAAATATTAATGGAATTTTTATGGCAAGAATAACAAAAGAAGAACGAAAGCAGGGTATTATCACTGCTGCATTACAACTCTTTTCAGAAAGAGGGTTTTATATCACAACAATTCCTGATATTGCCCAAAAAGTAGGGATGAGTGTTGGGAATTTTTATAATTACTTTAATTCAAAAGATGTTTTAGCAAAAGAACTTATTATATATATTTCAGAGTATCTTGGTCAAAGTATTCGTGAAATTAATGAAGAAGATATCTCAACTGAGCAAAAAATTCATAAGATAGTTTCTATGTACTTTGCCATGGCTCAAGAAAAACCTGAAATGATTGAATATTTTTTACGTGTATATCTGTCTAATCGAGAAGTTTTTAGTGATGGATGTGAGGGGATGATTTGTGTTTCCCCTTTTGTAACTGAGATGATGATATTTTTTAATGATGGTGTGGAAAAAAATGAACTTCACAACCAAGACTTTTTTAGTGCTTTTGGTCTATTTATGGGGTACCTTGGTGGAATGGTATTTCTCTTTGGTGAAAAGATTTTACCAGAGCCTCTAGATAGCTATAAAGACTCTATTTCACAAAATATTTACAATGCCCTTAAAACAAGAGACTAAACCTAAACTTCTTTGGTTGCAAGGTGTTACATGTAATGGTAACACCCACTCCTTTTTAAACCTCTCTTCTATAGAGATACTGTTAGAACAATTTGAACTTCTTTACCTTCCTGCATTTGCAACACAATATTCTTATGAAGAGATTCTTACATGTAAGCTTTCTTGTGATGTTCTTATTTTTGAGGGAACTTATGATCCTCTTTTGGAACGAGGGGGTGTTTTGGTTGACAAATTACTACAACATTATGCAAAAGATGCCAAATATATTATTGCAGCAGGAACTTGTGCTAGTTTTGGTGGTATGTTTGAAGAGGTACATCCTGAGAGAAATAGTGGATTGCTATTTAAAAAAGCCAAGAGTGTTACACATTTTGAAAAATATAAGGGAAAAATTATTAATCTTTCAGGGTGTCCTATTCATCCCGAATGGATGGGATATACCTTAGAGATGATTTTACAAAATAAAGAGATACTTCTTGATGAACTTCATCGACCAAAAGAGCTTTATGGTTATCTTTCTCATCATGGATGTACTCGTAATGAGTATTTTGAATGGAAGGTTGATGCAAAAAACTTTGGGACAAAAGAGGGATGCCTTTTTTATGAACAAGGGTGCCGTGCACCAATGACACATGCATCATGTAATAAAATTTTATGGAATGAAGTAAGCTCTAAAACACGCATAGGAACACCATGTTTTGGATGTACAGAGAGTGACTTTCCACGTAAAAATCTTTTTACGACAAAGACAAATATGTCTATTCCCCAAGATATTCCTGTGGGTGTTCCAAAAAGAAGTTACTTAACTATGGCAGGTATCGCAAAAACATTTCATATAAAAAGATTAGAGGATAAACTTATTGATTACAAAACAACTCATTGAACATATAGAGGGGGAGGCTTCTGTTTATTTTGATATGGATGGAGACAAAGTTGATTTTGCGACAGTTGTTTTTCCCCATTTTCGAGGTATGGAGTCTATTTTAGAACAAAAAGGTGCTTTAGATGCCCTTGTATTGACACCTCGTGTATGTGGAATATGTGGGCATGCACATCTTATGGCAACAGTACGTGCATTAGAAGATGCATATAAACAAGCCGGATATGAGGTACGTCTTTCACAAAAAGCACAAATTATACGGGAGTTTACTCTCGTAATGGAGATGATTCAAAACCATTTTAAATGGCTTTATATGGTAATAATGCCAGAACTCTCAAAGCTTTTACATACTCCTCTTGCAAATAAACCACTCAAAGGTGCTTATGCTTCCTCTTTAGCTTCTAAGGCTATAGCTCTTTTTGGTGGACAGTGGCCACACTCTTCTTATATGGTTGTTGGTGGCATTACATGTGACCCTACTCATATGGAGATACTTCAAGCAAAAAACTATCTCAGAGAGTTGATAAAGTTTTTTGAAAATGAGAGTTTAGGTATCAGTCTTAAAGAGTTTTTAGCATTAAAATCGTGTAAAGATTTTCAAAGTATAGACTCTGATATCTCTTCAATAGAAAAAGGATTGATTGAAGCAAATATGCATCAAAAAGGGTTTGCACATGACCAGTTCTTAGTTTTAGGTAAACATCAGTGTACACATGTGGGAAAACTTAAGCATACTCGTATTTTTACTGTAGATCCAAAGTTTGTAAGTACAACTGATTCTTACGCACCTCATGAAAAAACTTATGCGTATAATGCTTTGTACAAAGATGATTATTATGAAACAGGTTCATTGGCTCGTATGATATCTACAAATTTTCCCATTATAAAAAATATGCATCGTCGTTATAAAGATAGTGCATATTCTAGAGTGATGGCTCGTTTATTTGAAACAGGAGTTTTATTGCAACATGCATTGGAACTTTTAGAAAATATAGATGTTACACAAAGTTCGACAGTAGAAGTTGTCAATGTTCAAAATATTTCAGCAAAGGGTATTGGAGTTGTTGAAGCACCACGAGGTCCTCTTATTCATGAAGTGATTTTAAAAGATGGTATTATTCAAAATTATAAAATAATTACACCTACACAGTTTAATATTGGAAGCTCGATACCTGAGCATCCTACACCTGTGCAAAAAGCGATGCAGCACAACACAAAAGAGGAAGCAGAATTCATTTTTCGTACTTTTGATGTGTGTTCTGTATGTACGACACATTAAAAAGTTTTACCGTTAGTCCGTTTATTATATAGGAAATTAACTCTTTTAGAAATCTTTAAAAAATCTAATATTTTTTTAAGTCACCCTTTAGTAGTATGATGAATGATTATTCATTTAATAATATTTTAGAGGAGTTGGCTATGTCGGATAAAATCGAAGGTGTAAAAAAGCTTTTTACATCTAAAAGTGCACGCGTAGAAACAAATAGAGGTGATGCATATTATGCAAAACTTTTTGACGAGTGTCAAGCAAGAATTGAAGAGTTAAAAACACAACAACCAATCAACAATAGATTGGACATTGAAGATGTATTAGAAACACAAGGTATAGAAAGAAGAGATTTCTTAAAGTGGGCAAGTGCCGTAACAGGTATGTTGATGTTACCAGCTTCTTTTACACCATTAGTAGCCGATGCAGCGCTTTTAATGAACAGAGCTCCTGTTATTTGGTTGGAACTTTCTGACTGTGCAGGAAACTCTGAAGCACTCCTTCGTTCAGATGGACCAAAAATTGATGAGATTGTTCTAGATATCATCTCTTTAGAATTCCATGAAACACTTCAAGCTGCAGCTGGACACCAAGCTGAAAAACAACTAGAAGATGCAATGGAAACATTTAAAGATAAGTATCTTTTATTTGTAGAAGGTGCTATTCCAATGGCAAATAATGGTTCTTTTGGAACTATTGGTGCAAGTGGTGAAACTATGTATGACCACCTTATGCGTGTAAGTAAACATGCAGCTGCAGTTGTTGCAGTTGGTTCATGTGCTACATTTGGTGGTGTTCCAGCAGCTGCTCCAAACCCAACAGGTGCTGTAGGTGTTATGGATGTTATTCAAGGAAAACCTCTTATTAACATCCCTGCATGTCCAGCAAACCCTGCAAATATGGTTGGTGTTATTATTCACTATATCTTAACTGGTCAAGTGCCTGAACTTGATTCACTTTTAAGACCTAAATTTGCATTTGGTTACCGTATTCATGACAACTGTGAAAGACGTGCACACTTTGATGCAGGTGAATTTGTTGAAGAATGGGGTGATGAAGGTGCGAAAAATAACTTCTGTCTTTACAAAGTAGGGTGTAAAGGTCCTATGACATTTAACAACTGTTCTATTGTTCGTTATAACGAAGGTGTGAACTGGCCTGTTGGTGTAGGACGTGGTTGTATTGGTTGTTCTGAACCAGACTTCTGGGATAAATATGCATACGAAAGACCAATGGCTGATGCACATATTAAAGCACCAACTGGTGGTGTAGAAAAAACTGTTGATGAATTTGGTTTAGGACTTTTAACAGCAGCAGGTATCGGTATAGGTATTCACGCAGCAGCAAGTATGGCAGCTGGTAAAAAAGAAGAAGCAGGAGAATAGCAAATGGCAAAAAAACATATTATAGTCGATCCTATTACTAGGATTGAAGGACACTTAAGAATTGAAGCTGTGATTGATGAAAACAACACAATCGTTGATGCTTATGCTTCATCAACACTTTTCCGTGGTATAGAGACAATTTTACAAGGGCGTGATCCTCGTGATGCTGGTCTTTTAGCTATGCGTATTTGTGGTGTTTGTACAGGTACTCACTACCAAAGAAGTATCGAAGCTGTTGAAGATGCTTTTGATGTAACAATTCCAAAAAATGCTCGTATCGTACGTAACTTGATTCAAGGTGCTTTATATATGCACGATCACCTTGTACACTTTTATCATCTTCATGCACTTGACTTTGTTGATGTTGTTTCTGCTCTTTCAGCTGACCCTAAAAAGACAGCACAAGAAGCACAAAAATGGGCAAGTGTTGCTGGAACTACACCATTTATAGAAGGTGAAGGTCACTTTAAAGAGATTCAAGACAGAGTTGGTAAGTTTGTAAAACAAGGTCGTCTTGGAATTTTTGGTAATGGTTATTGGGGTAATAAACACTATAAACTTACACCAGAACAAAACTTAATTGGTGTTGCTCACTACTTAAAAGCGCTTGATATTCAAAGAGATTTGGCAAAAATGCAAGCAATCTTTGGTGGTAAGAATCCACACCCTCAATCTATCGTAGTTGGTGGTGTTACATGTGTTCAAGATATTAAAAACCCAGCTCGTATAGCACTTTTCAAATCTCTTTTAAAAGAGGGAACTAAATTTGTAAAACAAGCATATCTTCCAGATGTTTATATGGCTGGAACTATGTATGCTGATGAAGCAACAGATACAAAAGCAACATTTACTGAACTTATGCAAGGTAAAGGTAAAGGTGGAACAGGTGGTGGTCTTCTTAACTATATGACATATGGTGACTTCCGTCTTGATGATACTGGTTTTTATAAATCAGCACTTTTATTCCCTAGTGGTGTTGTTTATAATGGTGATCTTTCAAAATGTGAAGATGTTGATCCATCTAAAATTTCTGAAGATGTTACTCATGCTTGGTATGATGCTAAAGGCCCTCAACACCCTTATGAAGGAACAACGATTCCTCACTATACTGGTTTAGAGAAAAAAGCTGATGGTATGGCTTACCTTAAAACAAATGAGAAATATTCTTGGATTAAATCACCAATCTATAACGATACAAGAGTTGAGGTTGGACCTCTTGCTCGTATGGTTGTTGGTGTTGCAAAAGGTGATGAGCGTATCACTAAGTATGTAACAAAATTCCTTAAAAATGCTAACTTACCAACAGAAGTTCTTTTCTCAACTATTGGTCGTACAGCGGCGCGTGCTATTGAAACTGAACTTATGGCTGATGTTATGATGGAATGGGTAGATGAATTAGCTGCGAATGTTGCTGCTGGTGATGATTCTACATGGCAAGAGTTTGATTTTGATTATGTAAGTAAAGACACAAAAGGTGTTGGTCTTGCAGAAGCTCCTCGTGGTGCTCTTGGTCACTGGGTAAAAGTAAAAGATGGTAAAATCTCTAACTATCAAGCAGTTGTTCCATCAACTTGGAATGCAGCTCCACGTGATTATAAAGGTCGTTTAGGTGCGTATGAAGCAGCTCTTATTGGTACGAAAGTAGCAGATGCTGAGCAACCACTTGAAATCATTAGAACTATCCATAGTTTTGACCCATGTATTGCGTGTGCAGTGCATGTTGTTGATACGAAGGGTAAAGAGCTTGGTGTCTATAAAATAGATACTGGTTGTAGTATCTAAGGAGGTAAAATTATGAAACCTGGATACAAACAAGTAAAAAGGATGACTCCTTATATGCGACTTAACCATTGGGTGGTCGCATTTAGTATGGTAGCTGCTGTGGTTACAGGGCTTTACATTGGGCATCCGTATTATCAAACACTTATCGCTGAACCAGCTGTGGCAAAGTATGTTATGGCATGGAACAGATGGGTTCACTTTATGATTGCTATTATTTTTGATGTAAGTAGTATTGTTATCGCATACTTATATTTCTTCTCAAGATTTGAGAAGCCGTATAAAAAACTTATACCAAATAAGCAAAATATAGAGGAATTTGGTGAAGTTGTATTGAATCTTTTAACACTTAATCGTCGTAAAAAGTTTGATTCAACACATAGTGACAGTTTTAATACTGTTTTCTTTTTAATGTTTCACTTAATGCTTGCATGGATGCTTTTAACAGGATTACAACTTTATGTACATGGGTTGGAATCAGGTTTAAGTTCTATTGGAAATTGGTGGCCATGGATGTTACATGTAGCAACTGACTGGACAATTCCTGTAAGTAACTTTTTAGTTGGAAGTGCATCTCCAACACCGTGTATTATGGATGTTCGTATATCACATCATATTACAATGTGGCTTATTTTAGCATGGGTTGCATTTCATATTTACTACCAAGTATGGCGTACTATCTTCTGGAAAGAGGGAGATATTGGTATTGTTGTAAGTGGTACAAAATTTGTAAAAGAGGAAGCGTAAGCTTTCTCTTTTTAGTATGTTTGTACTCCAAATTTAAGAAGCATTTTTGGAAGTACATCATCTAGGTTAAAAACATCTTCATCATTTAGTTCTATAAGTTTAAAATTGTATTTTTTATAGATTTCTTTCTTTTTTTCCTTTCTTTGTAGATATTTTGGATTGTTTTCAAGGCCCCAAAATTCTATGTATACTTTACCTGTAGGAATATAAAAATCACAGTAAACTTCTTCTTCAATAGGAAGTTTTCTTTCATATGCGTGAACAATTTCAGCCATATAAAGCCAGTTGTCAATGAGCATTTCTGCTTTACTTCTTACCATATGACCATCTGTAGCTCTATGTTTAGCTACATATTTTAATCTAAAGTTAGAATCAGTTGCATTATCAATTTTCTTTTGAGTTGTTTCACCTGCTTCCCCTTTTACCTCTTGAAGAATTGATAAAAAAGTATTATTATTAAAAATAGAATCATCCCATTCCACATAAGGAACACCTGTACTAGTAACTTCTTTTTGAATACCTCCATTTTGAGTTCCTAAAATAGTGATAGTCCATCCTTTTAAATATTTTTCTATAAAACCAATTTCAGAAAGAATTAAATTTATTTTCCTCGCTGAAAGATTATATTTATTGGCAATTTTTGTAGAGGAATAAAATTCTTTCCCTTGAGAGATAAGCTTGTTTGGAATTTTTATATCTTCATCCCAAGCTATGTATTCTCCAAATTTTGGATGTTTTTTTATTATTCCACTTTTTTCTTTACCAAGTGTAGTGAGTTTATATCCATCTTCATCTTTTTTAATATATTTTGCAGCTAAAAGTAGCTCATCTAGTTGATATTTACTAAGATTGAGTTTTTTGGCTAAAGCAGATGTTGATATTTTTTTTGTATTTTTCATATATATTCTTTATTTTTAATTTAAAAAAACAGAATACACAAATTGTAATTATATTGTCAAGTAGAGAAGGATTTATACAATTTTTATTTTTTGAATATAACTTTATAGAACATTACTATTTACTCACTTTTTTAAATAAACATTCATTCGTCATTTGCTATACTGCAAGCAAAATCGACTTTCTATAAAGGTATCAGATGAACTTATATTGGCTACAAAGTGGTGGATGTAGTGGTGACAGTATGTCATTGCTTACATGTGAGTGTAATTTTTTTGATTTTTGTTCTATAAATAATATAGAAGTTTTGTACCATGCATCACTTTCAACAATAAGTTTTACACAGCATCAAAAACTTATAGAAGATATTTTATCTGATAAAAAAGAGCTTGATATTTTATGTGTTGAGGGAAATGTTGTAAGAGGACCTGATGGAACAGGTCTTTTTGATACTTTTATGGGAAAACCAAAAAAAGATCTTATTGAAGCACTTTCTCAAAAAGCCAAGTATGTTATAGCTGTTGGAACGTGTGCCTCTTTTGGTGGCTTTGGTTCTCATGATGATGAGATGGATGGCATAGGTTTACAGTTTCACCACCATACAAAAGGGGGATTTTTAGGGAAAGATTTTCTCACAAAATCGGGCTACCCTGTTATTAATCTTCCGGGATGTCCCATACATCCAAAAACATTAACAGTTCTTTTAGAAGAGATAGTGAATGAACTTGAGATAGAGTTGACAGCGTATAACAGTATAGATGAGATTTATAACTTTACAGTCCATCAAGGGTGTACACGAAATGAATATCATGAGTATAAAATCGAAGAAAAAAACTTTGGTGAGAGAGGGTGTATGTTTTTTCACCTTGGGTGTAAAGGACCAACAACCAACAGTGCATGTAACAAATACCTTTGGAATGAAGTGAATTCTAAAACAAGAGCAGGTGTTCCATGTTTTGGATGTGCTCGACCAGATTTTCCTCAAGATTACCCCTTCTTTAAAACTCCAAATATCGTTGGAACTCCACTAGAACTTCCAAAAGGGGTAGATAGAGCTCATTACTTAGCATATAAAGATATGGCTGCAGCTGCTGCACCAAAAAGATTAAAATTCAGAACCCAAAAGGTATAAACGTGGCAAAAAAAGTAGTAGAACTACAGATTCCTCTCAATCGAGTAGAGGGTGATTTAGATATAAAAGTAAAAATCGAAGATGGTGTAATAGTAGATGCTAAAAGTGTTGGAACTCTCTATAGAGGATTTGAAAATATTTTACAAGGAAGAGATCCTCTTGATGCACTTGTTATGACACCAAGAGTGTGTGGTATATGTTCCATCTCACATCTATGTGCATCGGTAAAAGCTCTCGAAGATGCTTATGGTATCACACCTCCACCTCAAGCTATACGACTAAGAAACCTTTCTATTATGTGTGAGAATCTCCAAAGTGATGTCAAACAGGTTTTTTTAATGTTTATGGCTGATTTTGCAAATGATTACTATAAAGAGTATGATTTTTATGAAAAAGCGAAGAAGTATTATGAACCTTTTAAGGGGGAACTTTCTGTAGATTTGCTTGATGCAACGAAAAATATTCTTAAAGTGATAGCATATATAGGTGGGCAATGGCCACATACTTCACATATGGTACCAGGTGGGTTAAATGTTTTAGCTGAAGATTTAGAGATACTTCGTATAAAACATCTTTTGGAAAAATTTAAAATTTGGTATGAAAAAGCTATTTTAAAATGTAGTTTTGAGAGATTTGAAGAAGTTACAACTATAGAAGCGTTTGAAGTTTTTTGCGAGGAAAATCCTGAGAGTCATATAGCTATTTTTTATGACATAGCGAAAAAGACAAACCTTTTAGAGAGTGGAACAACAGGGTATGGATTTTTAAACTATGGATGTATTGACAATGCAGATGGTTCAACTGTAGTACCACAAGGTTTTTTTGATACAAAACTCCATCCTTTGGCTCTTGATAAAATTACTGAAGATGTGACGTATGCTTGGTATGAGGGTGATGTTGTAAACCCTATGGATGGAAAAACAAAACCAAATGTGCAAAAAGAGGGTGCATACTCTTTTACAAAAGCACCTCGGTATGATAACAAAGTGGTACAAACAGGCCCTTTAGGTGAGGAGCTTGCACTTGAAAATAAACTTTTCTTGGCTTTCTATGAAAAATATTCTGATAGTACTTTTGTAAGAGAACTTGCACGAATGTTACGCCCTTTGAGATTTACAAATATAATGTTATCAGAATCTCAAGAGGTGATCCGTAATAAAAAAGAACCTTTGTATATCAAGCCAAAAATCAAACAAAATGCTCAAGGTATTGGTTTGACACATGCTGCCAGAGGAGCTCTTGGGCATTGGATAAAGATACGCCATGGAAAGATAGCAAATTATCAAATCATCTCACCTACAACATGGAATGGCTCTCCTAAAGATAAAGATGGCAATCTTGGTGCATGGGAGAAAGCACTTATAGGTGTGAAGATAAAAGATATAGATAATCCTATGGAGATGGGGCATATTATTCGAAGTTTTGACCCATGTTTGGTATGTACGGTACACTTTATAGGTCAAGATAAAAAAATCACCCTTAGAGTATGAAAAAAATTATTTGTATAGGGAATCGTTTTGCTTACCCTGATAACTTTGGTATACTCATCTATGAAGCACTTCTTAAACTAGATTTAGAAGATATAAAGGTTATCGAAGGTGGTGTCGGTGGTGATAGCCTAGCACTACATTTTGAAGATGATGCAAAGATTTTACTTGTTGATTATGCTTCTGAGGAGATGCCAAAAATAATGACTCAAAATGATATAGCTACTTTTGATATAAAAGAGTACAACCATGCAAATGCTTTAATGTACTTTTTAAAAATGACACAAAAAGAGTATACACTTTATCTCTGTAGTGATACTTTTGATGAAAACAATTTGGATTTTTATATAGAAGATATTTTACAAACAGTTATGGACTTATAATGCAAATAACGCAAGAGATGTTAAAAAATGAAATAAAGGCTTTAAAAAAAGCATCAGCACTTCATGCTAAATACTCTGTTTCTCAGTATAAGAATGTCCTAAAAACACTTGATGAACTTCAAAAAGAAAAAGAGTTTTTAGAGGAGAAAGTAAAACAAAGAACCTTACATTTAGAAACAGAAATAGAAGCAAAAAAAGAGTTGACATATAAACTTGAAAAAGTAGCAAAATATGACCAGTTAACAGGTTTGGCGAATAGATATTTATTTTTAAATGAACTTCAAATTATCCAAAAAGAAGCAGATATATTAGAAAAACCTTTTGCTTTACTTTTTATAGATTTAGATGGTTTTAAACTTGTCAATGATACCTATGGGCATGAGGTAGGTGATATTTTACTTCAAATGGTTGCAAAAAGAATTCGCTTGGTTGTACGAAAGATTGATATGGTTGCACGCCTTGGAGGAGATGAGTTTACTATTATTTTAAGAGATATAACAGATAAAAAAATGATAGAAACAATCGCTTTAAAGGTGATAGATAGTATTAAAAAAGTGATGCAAATAGGTGCACTTAGAATCTATGTAGGTTCAAGTATAGGTATTTACATATATGAGTTTGATGAAGAGTATCAAGATGTTATCGCTAAGGCTGATATAGCTATGTATGAAGCTAAAAAAGCGGGCAAAGGGAAGTATGTTTTTTTTGATAATTATATGCAGCAACAACTCCAAAAAACAACAATTGTCAAAAATAAGATTAAAAATGCTTTAAAAAATAATCATTTTATAAATTACTATCAGCCAATTATCGGAAGTCATGATTTTGAGATTAAAGGGGTAGAGGTTCTCATTAGATGGCAAGATGGTGATACCTTGGTACCTCCTGATACTTTTATACCTATACTTGAAGAGGATGTTACTCTTATAAAAGAGGTGACTTTTTGGCAGATAGAAGACACAATACAAAAGATGCAAAATTTAACAATTACATTTTCAATTAATATTTCGGTAAAGTTATTGAGTGACAATGATTTATTAGAAATATTAGAAAACTTGGGGAAAAAATATGATTTTGACAAGAGTAGAATCTTTTTTGAGGTAACAGAAACATCTCTTTCAAACAATTTTTTAGTCTCTTCTAAAATCTTAAAAGAGATTAAAAGACTAGGGTATAATCTTTCTCTTGATGATTTTGGAACAGGATATTCCTCTTTAGCTTATTTACGAGAGTTTCCTTTTGATGTTATGAAGATAGATAAAAAGTTTTTAGATAATGTAGAACGTTCAAAGAAAGATAAAAAACTTTTAGAAGCTATTATTCATATGGCACAAATTTTAGATATGAGGATTATTTTGGAGGGGATTGAAACAAAAGAACAAGTAGAACTATTTGAAAAGAGTATTTTTATGAAGTACCAAGGGTTTTATTTTTCCAAACCTATAGAATTTTCGAATCTACTTGAGCAATACTTGAAATAACTGAACAGCCATTCAAAAAACTCTTAGCTATCTTTTGCTATATTGTGAATAATAATTCACTACGAGGAAAAACAGATGGCTTTTGTCTTAGAACTCCAAAGCACTTCCAACCAAAAATATATAGCAAACTTTATTATAAACATTTTTAGAAAACATAATTTAAAAGCTGATGTTGTTTATGAAACTGATTCTTTTCGTTTTCTATGTGAAGAGGGAGATTCTCTTCAAAAAGCACTTGATGAAGTGGCAAAAACGCTTCCTGCATCACTGTTTTTACATGGCTCAAAAAGCTTACATGTAGAGCATGAAGTGACACAACTTCCTGAGGTAGATAACCGTTTTCCATTGAGTCTTGGTTTATGCCCTTCTTGTCAAAAAGAGATGTTTGATGTAAGTTCAAGACGCTACTACTATCCTTTTACCTCTTGTAACTGTTGTGGGGCAAATCATAGCTTTTTAACTCGTTACCCATACACAAGAGCAAATACTTCGTTTAAATTTTTAGTAGCGTGTGAAGCGTGTCAAGAGGAACAAAATACACATGGAAAAAAAGAGCATCATCCTATAAACTCTTGCCATAGTTGTGGAGTGCCTGTGCGTTTGGTGAGTAAAACATCGGAGCGTTATGCAAATGATGCTGGAAGTTTTAGGACTATGTTTGAAGTAGCAGCAAAAGCACTCGTTGATGATAAAAAGCTTTTAGTAAAAACAACAATGGGGTATAGACTTTTTTACAAAGCTGAGCATGTGAACAATGACTCTGTTTTGATGATGATAAATGCTAACACCATTACAGACAATCTTTCTCTCATTACAGAGGAGTATCAAGCACTTTTAAGCATTGAGCGACCTGTTATGTATGTGGCATTGAAAAATGAAGTACTCAAAGAGGTCTATGGGGCAAATACAGCGTATGTGAAGTACCCAGATGATGGTTTTTGTATACTTTTGGGGACTGAATTACAAAAACTCGGGGTGGAGTATATTGCCTATGAGGAGGCTGATGCGTCGTGTGAAGCAGATATGCTTATGGACTATGATTTAGAAATTACACCTCAAAGCGATATGAAATTCTTTTTAAATAAAGATACAAGCTTCATAGCAGGGGGAGAACGAGTGAGTTTTCCATCGCATAATCTTGAAGCTAAAAACTTAGTGAGTGTAGCAGGGGAGATGGTTGGTGTACCTGAGGGGCAAAAGATGCTTTTTGATGCTATGGATTACTTTGAAAGCATTGAAGTTGGTGGTGCAAATGTACTTGAGGGTGATAAGGAACGATACCATGCAAACCAAAAGTACTTTTTAGCTGATGAAGCCTCGTTTATGTCTGTCATTGTTGAAAACAGACTTTTAGGGCAAAAATGTGTGGGTGCATATTTTGATGAGGTGCCTTCGTTTTTATACTATGATGGGAAAAAAGTGTTACGCGTTGTCCCTCCCAAACAATTTGATGGTGAGAATCTTTTAGAAAAAATAGCTTCCCTTCGAGAGGGATCGCAAAGACTTGTTGAGAACTTGGAAAAAACATTGCCAGAGGTCTATGCAAAACTGCAAAATCTGCAAACTCAAAAAGATGTGAAGCTTTTTGAAGCTGTGGCAATCATTCTTGATCTTGATGATATTTCAATGCGAGGTGTGGCAAAAGAAGCTATGAAGTTTGTAGGTAAAGGTGGCATACAAATAGATACTCATGTAACAGACAACAGATTTGATAACACAGCATTTCTCTCTAGCATCATCTCTTATATGATAGCAGGGGTAAGTACATCTATTTTGGCATACTCAATCTTTGAGAGTTTTGGAGACTATTTTAATGAAATACTCCAAGAGCTTAAAAGTAAAACAAAAGCAACAGAGATAGTTCTTTGTGGTAGCCATTTTGCCAACCAATCTCTCTTTTCAAGAATGCAAAGAAACCTCAAAATGACACCACCATATATGAACATCAATTACCCTATAGGGAAAGAAAATTGCGTTGTTGGTGGGGTTTATATTTA
>Ga0256828_1000250_pt1 | contig 37222 bp, 50 predicted proteins | sample CV88metaG_FD_185993 | JGI IMG/M metagenome (GOLD analysis project Ga0256828, IMG submission 185993) | Hydrothermal vent microbial communities from East Pacific Rise, Pacific Ocean - CV88 | ecosystem: Environmental > Aquatic > Marine > Hydrothermal vents | place: Pacific Ocean: East Pacific Rise...
CTGGACGTCGTGTCTATAAAGGTAAAGAAGATATCAAACGTTTTAAAAACGGTTACGGTACAATTATTGTAAGTACATCACATGGCGTACTACCAAATGACAAAGCTTATGAGCTTGGTATTGGTGGTGAAGTTATGTGTACGGTTTGGTAGGAGAGTAGCATGTCAAGAATTGGAAAAAATCCTGTAGAATTTGCAAGCGACATCAAAGTTGAAGCAAATGGAAATGTTATTACTTTTACTAAAGGTAAAATTAGTGTTGATTTAGATACTAAAGGTTATGTTACTTTCGAAATCGAAGATAACAAATTAACTTTTAAAAATCTTTCTGACTCACGTGAGCATAGAGCGTTCTGGGGAACTTTCAGATCTTTGGCTCAAAATATTGTTACTGGTTTAACTACTGGTTATCAAAAACAATTAGAGATTAATGGTGTTGGTTACAGAGCTGCTGTTAAAGGTAAAGTTCTTAATCTTCAACTTGGTTTCTCTCACGATATTAACTATGAATTACCTGATGGTATTGAAGCTAGTGTTGAGAAGAATGTTATTACTCTTAAAAGCCATGACAAGCAACAACTTGGTCAAGCGGCTGCAGAGATTCGTTCTTTCCGTCCACCAGAGCCATACAAAGGTAAAGGTGTTAAATACATTGATGAGCATATCGTGCGTAAAGCCGGTAAAACTGCTAAGAAATAAGGGAGGAAGATAAAATGAATGCTAAAGTATTAAAAAGCAAGATCGCTAATCGTCTTAAACGTAAGCGTCGTATTCGTGCAAAAATATCTGGTAGTGCTGAACTTCCTCGTGTTTCTGTATTTAAATCAAACCGTTACCTCAGTGTACAAGCTATTGATGATGCAACTGCAACAACTTTATGCGCATTACACTCTAAGGCTACTGGTCATAAAGCAAACAAAGAGGGTGCTGCTGCTCTTGGTGAAGCATTTGCTGCTAAACTTAAAGAAGCTAACATCACTGAAATTGTATTTGACCGTAATGGTTACCAATATCACGGCGTTATCGCTGCATTTGGTGACGCACTTCGTGCAAACGAAATTAAGTTCTAGGAGCGCATGGCTATGAGAGAAATCAATAGAGATGAATTTGAAGAATCAATTGTAAATATTGGTCGTGTAACTAAAGTTGTTAAGGGTGGTAGACGTTTCCGTTTTACTGCACTTATCGTTGTTGGTAATAAAAACGGTACTGTTGGATATGGTGTAGGAAAAGCGAAAGAGGTTCCTGATGCTATTCGTAAAGCTGTTGATAATGCATTTAAAAACTTAACAACTGTTAAGATTAAAGGTACTACAATTGCTCACGATATTGAACACAAATATAATGCTAGTACAATTCTTTTAAAACCAGCATCAGAAGGTACAGGACTTATCGCAGGTGGTGCGGCTCGTCCAGTACTTGAGTTAGCTGGTTTCCAAGATTTACTAACAAAATCAATCGGTTCAAACAATCCAAACACACTAGTTCGTGCTACAGTTGAAGCACTTTCTCGTATAAAAGGATAGAAAATGGGTATTGAAAATTTAACACCTGCTCCAGGTTCAACAGCTAATCGTAAGCGTGTTGGACGTGGTCAAGGTTCTGGTACTGGTAAGACTGCTGCACGTGGTCAAAAAGGTCAGAAATCTCGTTCAGGTTACAAAAGAAAAAGAAACTTTGAGGGTGGTCAACAACCACTCGCAAAACGTTTACCAAAAATTGGTTTCCACTCTAAAGTTGAGAAACCATACGTTATTAACGTTGAAAAAATCAAAGCTGTTGCAGAATTAGCTGAGATCACTGTTGAGTCAATCCGCGGTGTTCACAAAATTGCAAACTCTGTAACAAAAATCAAACTAGTAGGTGCATCTGCAAAAGATTTAGCATCGAAAATTAAAGACGAAAACGTTACAACAACAGGTAAGTAGTTGTGAATAAAAATCTAGTAAATAAGATACTTATTACTATCGGTTTTTTATTTATCTATCGCCTACTGGCATATGTGCCAGTACCGGGCGTAGATACTGCAGTTATTGCCTCTTTCTTCAACTCTCACCAATCAGATTCACTTGGTCTTTTTAATATGTTTAGTGGAAATGCTATTCAGCGTATGTCTGTTATTTCACTAGGTATTATGCCTTATATCACAGCTTCTATTATTATGGAGCTTCTTGCTGCAACTTTCCCATCTTTGGGTCAGATGAAAAAAGAGCGTGATGGTATGACTAAGTATATGCAGATTATTCGTTATGCAACAATTGTTATTACAATTATTCAAGCGATTGGTGTAAGTGTTGGATTACAGAGTTTAACTGGACCGAGTGGTAACAGTGCTATCTTAGCAGATCACAATACATTTATTTTACTTGCGGCTGTCTCTATGCTTGCTGGAACAATGCTTCTTATGTGGATTGGTGAACAGATTACGCAAAGTGGAATCGGTAACGGTATCTCTTTAATCATCTTTGCAGGTATAGTTTCTGGAATTCCTAGAGCAATAGGACAAACTATTGAGATGGTAAATACAGGAGCTATGAGTTTCTTAACAGTGATTGCAATTGTTGTACTTGTACTTGCTACTGTTGGAATTATTATTTATGTTGAACTTGGTGAGCGTCGTGTTCCAATCACATATGCGAAAAAGACTATGATGCAAAACCAAAATAAACGTGTAATGAACTATATTCCTATTAAAGTGAATTTAGCTGGTGTTATTCCTGTTATCTTTGCTTCGGCAATATTGATGTTTCCTATGACTGTTCTTTCAAGTAGTACAAACCCTACTGTTCAGGCAATAGCAGACTTCTTACATCCTGGAGGTTATTTCTTTAACTTCTTGACTTTTGTTTTTGTAATTTTCTTTGCATTTTTCTATGCAAGTATTACTTTTAATGCAAAAGATATTGCGGATAATCTCAAACGTCAGGGTGGGTTTATTCCTGGTATTCGTACTGGTGATGCAACAAAAGAGTTCTTAAATGAGACAGCAAGTAGATTGACTTTTACGGGTGCTCTCTATTTAGGACTGATTGCAACACTGCCGTTTATGATCATTAAAGGAATGGGTGTTCCATTCTTCTTTGGTGGTACTGCGGTACTTATCGTTGTTCAAGTAGCACTTGATACAATGAGAAAAATTGAGGCTCAGATCTATATGAGTAAATATGAAACTCTTAGTGCGGTTGGTTTATAGCAATGGCTATTGCACTTAGAAAACCACAAGAGATCGAAAAACTTCGCGCAGCTAACAAAATTGTTGGCGGCGCACTTAAACTTCTTCAAGAAAATACAAAAGTTGGTATGAGTTTAAAAGAGATGGATGCTATGGCTGAGGATTATATTCGCTCTCATGGTGCCCGTCCTTCTTTTAAGGGACTCTACGGCTTTCCTAATGCTGTTTGTACTTCACTCAATGAAGTTATTATTCATGGTATTCCATCTGATTATAAACTTCAAGAGGGTGATGTGATCGGATACGATATAGGAACTGAGCTTGAAGGTTGGTTTGGTGATGCTGCAATCAGTGTTGGCGTCGGAGCAATCACAAAAGAGGATGAAGCATTAATTGCATGTTCAAAAGATACTTTGTACTATGCTATAGAGAATATTAAACCGGGTATGCGATTTAAGGAACTCTCTTATATGATGGAGCAGTTTATTTTAGATCGCGGTTTTGTTCCACTTCGTAACTTTTGTGGACATGGCATTGGTAAAAAGCCTCATGAAGAGCCGGAAATTCCAAACTATCTTGAAGGAAACAACCCAAAATCGGGTCCTAAGATTAAAAATGGAATGGTTTTTTGTCTGGAACCGATGATTTGTCAAAAAGAGTCAAAGCCAGTTATCTTAGATAACGGTTGGGATGTTGTTAGTACCGACGGTTTACGCGGTTCACACTATGAGCACACTGTCGCAGTTGTTGACGGTAAAGCTGAAATATTATCTCTTGCATAGAGTAAAAACTTTAAAAAGGAACTTATAATGGCTAAAGCAGATGTTATTGAGGTTGACGGCAAGATTATTGAAGCATTGCCTAATGCAACTTTTCGTGTGGAGTTGGAAAATGGGCATATAATTTTATGCCATATCGCAGGTAAAATGCGTATGCACTATATCAAAATTCTTCCGGGCGACAAAGTAAAGCTTGAGTTGACTCCATACTCACTTGACAAAGGTCGTATCACTTACAGATACAAATAATCATTGAGGCTTTTTTTAGCCTCTTTGAGCTTTTATAATGTATTTAAAACTTCCCATCATTCCTAAATTCTGAGATCTCAGTTTCCACCATTTCGTCTATCATTACTTTAAAAAGTTCACTGATCATATTTGGATTTATGTTTAATTCTATGGCACGTTTACGAACACGCTGCATGATGTCATCAATTCTATCCTGAGCTTTTACCTCTTCAACAGAGTTCTTAAATGCAGCAGCTTGACGGATTAAGTGACTTCTCTCTGAAATCAGATCAACAAGTTTTGCATCAAGCTTATCAATTTCATCTCTTACTTCTTGAAGTGAATTACATTTTTTCATAGCTGTCCTTTAAATAGAGATTTTTTTCGTTAACACTTTTGTAACAATTTGTCTATATAATCATACCTACGATTCTCCTTGTATATCCTTAATTTGATTCATTAATGATCTACAACTACATTTCAAAGCAAACGCGATTGAGAGATCTGCTCTCTCAATATCTTTTCTCAATTTGGTTTTACTATCTTTTTCATTGCCTTGGGTAGATGTGCAAAGGGAATATTGAAAGTATCGAGTTTTTTACCATCTTCATAGCGAAGAACATCAAGTGTCATACTCTCTGCTTTAAAACAGAGAATTTTATACTCAATGCCGTTTTCATAAAAGCTCAGGTTTTTACTTTTAAGATCAATGATCTTTTTCTTTTTTGCCATAATTTAATCTTTGAGATAGATACCGGTATCTTTTACTTCGATCTTCTCATCTGTGCGGAGTTTTGTAAGGGCAGCTTTGAACTCTTTTTTGCTCATACCAAAAATATCTTTGATAAGTTCGGGAGCACTTTTTGAGTTATAGGGCATGATGCCGTTATTTTCTTTGAGGAGTTCAAGTACTTTTTCTGCTGCGCTGCCACTCTTTTTACTGCCGGCTTTGCGGAGTGAGAGATCGATGTTGCCATCTTTTCGGATTGTTTTGATATAGGCCTTTTTACGCTCACCTACAGTGATGTTTTCAAAGATCTCATTGTGGTAGATAAGCCCTTCATACTTGTTCTCTACAAGCACTTTATAGCCTAAAGGTGTCTTTGTAAGAATGAGAATCTCTACCTCTTGGTGAGGATTGAGCCCTTTGACCCTTTTTTCAAAAAAGTCACCCAGTTTTTCTGTTGCTATGAGTCTGTGTGTTCGCTCATCATAGACAACTTTGACAAAGCGTTTCTCTCCGACAATGGCAGTTGTCTTTTGCAGCTTCTTTGGAAGGAGCAGATCTTTTGGCAGTCCCCAATCCAAAAAGGCACCAAAAGGGGCAATATCAACAATCTCAAGTACGCCAAATTCATCTAACATTACCTTTGGCGTATCTGTTGTTGCAACGAGTCTGTCTTCTGAGTCGGTATATAAAAAGACCTCAAGCAGATCTCCCTCTTTCATATCATCAGTGAGGTATTGTCCGGGAAGTAGGACATCATTGCCGTCTTGCGCCATAAGATAAGCACCGGGCGTTGTTAGTCTATCAAGTTTTAGGGTATTGATTTTCCCTAACTCTAAAAAGTAGTTTTGTTCTTTCATTGGTAATTCCGTTGTGTTAGTTTTTTGTAATTATAGCTGAATTTTTCTTTAACTATAAGCGACACTCAGTAGGACGAACAGCAGTACAGGAGGAGTAATAAGCAGTCCAAATTTGGAGTAGCTCCAAAAGCTGATTTGTACATCTTTTTTTGCCAAGGAGTGCAGCCATAAAAGTGTTGCAAGTGATCCAAACGGTGTCATTTTTGGTCCGAGATTACAACCGATAATATTGGCATAGATCATGGCATGATTGCCGATGTCGTGAAGGGCTATATCCATAATCATAATGGTAGGTAAATTATTCATAAATGCTGAGAGAAGTGCAGAGATAAAGCCTGTTCCAACAACTGCAATAACTTGACCCTGTGTATGAAGGTACTCTAAAAGTGTTGTGATCTCATCGGTAAGTCCGGCATTTTTTAATCCATAGACAACAACATACAGACCAAGTGAGAACCAGACAATCTGCCATGGTGCTTCAAAAATGATCTTTTTTGCCGAAACACTTTTACTCCACGAGGCGATCGCCAAGAAGATCAAAGCACCGCTCAGTGCAAAGAGAGAGACGGGAATATGGTAGATATCTCCTATGGAGTAGCCGGCAAGTAAAAGGGCTAAAAAGAGCCAAGAGAAGTAGAAGAGTTTTTCATTTTTTAAAACACTTTTTGGATCAGGTAGCAGCGTGATATCAACCTTTTTTGGTATATCTTTGTGCAGGAGTAAAAATAAAAAGAGCATAGAGACACTGACACTGACAAGATAGGGCAGAGCCATATTGTAAAAAAATGTAAGAAAACCGATTTCAAAATAGTCGGCTGTAACAATATTTGTAAGGTTGGAAAATACAAAAGGGAGTGATGCCGAATCGCTGATAAATCCGCCTGCAAGTAAAAAAGCGAGAATTGTTTTTGCATTGAGTTTTAAGATACGCATCTTTGCCAAAAGGATAGGGGTAAGAATAAGTGCAGCTCCGTCATTGGCAAAAAGAGCTGAAACTACAGCGCCCAAAAGAACAGAGTAAAAAAACATTACTCTGCCATCTCCATTTGAGAGTTTTGCCATCTTCAGTGCCGCCCACTCAAAAAAGCCTATCTCATCAAGTACCATTGAGAGGATAATGATGCCAATAAAAGCAAGTGTTGCATCCCAAATAATGGTAAAAACAGCATAAACATCAGCATAGCTGACAACATCCAAAGCAATAGCTATTACAGCTCCGATGATGGCTGTTGTCCCGATCTCCAATCCACGTGGTTGCCAAATAACAAAGAGAAGAGTAAGAAGGAAGATCAGTGATGCTAATATCATAGGGAAGTCTCCTTGTTAATATAAAACTAATAATTATAGGATATAATTTTTTAACTTAGAAAAAGGATCTGTTATGTATAAAATTATATTAGCAATTGTTTTTGTTGTATTCTTATTTGATGGATGTGCAACACGAGGTGAACCAGAGTATAATGGTAATACATATAACGAGGTAAAACATTACGAAATAGGTACAGTAGAAAGAATTCGTTATGTTGTGATCTCGGATAATGGTACAGGAACATTTATCGGTGGTTTAGTCGGTACTGTTTTGGGTTCCATGGTCGGAGAGGGCAGAGGGAATGTCCTTGCAACTCTGGGTGGCGGCTTAGGTGGTGCCTATGTCGGAAGTGAAGTAAACAAAGCAAATGCTCAAGAACTTTCAGTAAAACTGGACAACGGAGAGCATGTTATTGTAGTAACAAAAGGGCATAAATTTGCTGTCGGTGAGAGAGTCCAAATTATAAAAGACGGTAATCGTGTTGCACAGGTTTATAAGCTCCAATAGCTTATCTTTCTGCGTTATTGATCATTTGCAAATATAAGAATTTTTGCATAGCGTCCTCCCCAAAGTAAAAAGAGGAGGATCCATGCAGTAAATGAGATATCAAAAAGAAAATTTGCTTCCCAACCAAATGCTATATTTAGACTAAATAGTGAACGAAACAGAACAATAGCTTGAATCCATATAAATAATCCTGTTACAAAATTATCAGCTTGGGGCGGCATACCGGCATGTCCCAATGTGACACGTGTTCCAAAGCCAATGAGCACAGTTGTTAAAAAACCGATAGCCAAAAGGTGGATGTTTAAAAAGTAAAAAGAGGTATCTAAAAACAGAGCTGCTGCTAAAGAGACAGCGGAGAGACCAAAAGCAGTCGGAAGCCAAAAAAGGGCAAGATGCAGTACCCAAAGAATAGATGGTGATTGCAAAGGGTGCAGATCCCAGCGTAAAAATTCACGTAACATAAAAAATGCTAAGAGAAGATCAACAAGGAGTTCGGCAAGTTTAATATCTGCTGATGTAAAGAGAGTTTTGAGTATAAAGAGTCCAAAGGTGATCTTTATAAAGTTTGGATTTTTTTCTGCCCATGAGTGAGAAAAAAAAGGAATCATACGCTGTCCTACACTAAATGCTAAAAAGATAAGATAGAGATAAAAAGTGATATTTACAGCAGTAGGGATAAGCATATAAAATCCAAAAAGTGTGGCAGCTATAAAAAGAAGATGCCCCACAATGCCAAAGTAGTTGGCAACCAAGATCCATAAAGAGTCTGTTTTATCAGGGGTACGCCCGTTGTTAAAGATCTTTTGGAGTTGCATTACTGTAAATATCTCTGCAATAAAGAGAATAAGCATTGATGCAACACTTAGCAGAGGAGTTGTAAAAGCACCAAGAACAAAGAGTACAGATCCTGCAAGATTTGTATAAAAGATGTTTGTATAGTATCGTTTTTCTATTACTTCTGTTTGATTAAAGCGTGGAAATGTTGTAAATAAAAAACCGGTAAAAACATTACTAAAAACAAGATAAGCAAGTGAATAGACATGAAAAGCCGTTGTATCTATACTCAGCGTAAAAATACCCTTGTAAGAGAGTGCAAAGAGCAGCATCATTACAATGGCATTGGCAATACCCAAGAGAAAGAAGGGCTGGTGCGGTTGTGATAGAAAGTAGTTCTGTTTAGTAGTCATATTTTTCCTAAATAAGATAGTTGCGACCTGTTTTTTTACAGTATGCCCCAAGCATAGCATGTTCAAAGTCATTATTTGTTGCATATTCATAGCCAAATGTTTGTTTCCAGAGTGAATGTGGTTCCATACAGAGATAGAAAAAGACGCGATCCTCTCCTGTTTGCCATGGAGTAAAGCTCTCATATGCATGTTTAAACATTGCTATTTTTGTAGCTTCGGGATAGGATGTTTTGCCACTTGCATCCTCATGTGGAATTTGTGTTATTTTTGTTCGAAATTCACGTTCACGTAACTGTTTAATAACAGGTTTTATAAAAGTGAGTGTCCCAAAGCTGACAAGCGCAACTTCAGAGGGGCTAAACTCTTGTAAAAGTCGATCATAAATTGTTTTATACTCCTCAAGATAGCCTTCATACTCTACTATAGGATGAAAATGAAAACCGACTTTGACACCTTTGTCTGCCATCTTTCTGGCCGCTGCTATGCGTTTGTCGAGTGAGGCAGTCAAATGCTCTTCGTTTTTGATAATGGTAGGGGTATTGAGACTCCAGGTACAGAGAATATTGGCAGGAACGTCATTCTCCAAAAGGTAGCTGATATTGTCTGACTTTGTTTTAAACTCAAGGATGACATTGGGATTTTTACGGGCGAACTCTAAAAGCGCTTCCAAGATCCCCTCACGATTTCCAAACATCAGCGAATCACTTGCCTGACCTGTACCAATATGGTAGGTCTTGTTTGGATCGAGCTTTAAGTTGAGAAGTTTCTCTTTAAATCCTGCATCAAAAGTGATGGTGTTTTGATTGTAAAAGCTCTGAATGGAGCAGTAGGAACAGTCAAATCCGCATGACTCTACAGCATCCAGAGTTAAAAGGTTGCAACAGCGTGTTTTCTCACTTGCAACCGGACAAAGACCCAGACCAAAGCCCTCTTTCTCTTCTGTTTTAAAAGTAAATTTTTGCTCTTGGGGAATATTTTTAAGATGAAAATTTTTATAGGAGTTGGGTTTGTTGCGAATATCTTCATAGATCTCACGAAGTTTTTTCAGGGCTACTTTTTTTGTAGGATGATCTGGAAATATCTCATAAATCCTCTTTTCATCCCACATCTCCAAATCTCGTGCAAAATTTATAATTTGTAAAAGTTCTTGGTGTGAAAAACGGTATAAGAAGGCTTTCTCACGAATGAACTCTTGTTCATTCCGAGGAAGCTTGGAGTAAAATGTTTTTTCTATTGCTTTGTTAAATTTATCTTCATAGGAATTCATAAAGCAATTTTAGCGAAAACTCTCCTTATTTGATAGGGATAATTTTTGCTTTTGGTTTTTTTAGCTCTTTTTTAGGAACTGTTACAGTTAAAATTCCGTTTTTATACTCTGTTGTCAGTTTGTCAATTTCAGCATTTTGCGGTAGTTGGATCATTTTTTGAAAACTTCCGTAAAAGATCTCTTTTTTAACATACCCTTTTGATTTGTCCTCTTTTGACTCTTTTTTTTCACCTTGAAGTGTCAGTACTTTTTCATCATTGACAGAGAGTTTGATATTCTCTTTTTTGACACCTGCAAGATCAAATTTAATGACTACTTTCTCTTTTGTGTCTTGAATGTCAGTACGTGGGTAATGAATGTTGTTAAGAGCCGAAGAGTTGAGGTGTTGTTCTACTAAAGTGTTAAAATATTGGTTCATTTTTGCAAGATCCATATTGATAGGATCAGCGGGAAGTGTAGCAGCCTCTAGTGAGCCAGCAAGAAGTAGTGTTGCTACGATACTTGTAAGAATTTTTTTCATTGTCTTTCCTTTTCTACGCATTAGCATCAATTATTTGATGCTAATACTTTTTGTCTTTTTGGATTCGACTTTCTCTAGTGTCAGATAGAGTCTTCCATCCTCAAATTTTGCTTGGATCTTATCTCTGTCTATATTGTCAGAGAGAACAAAGCTACGTGAGATGACACCAAAGTTTGACTCACATAAGTAGTAGTCGTCTTCTTTGACCTCATTTTTGTAACGTCTGATTGCTGTTACTGTGAGGTAGTCATCTTCTACTTTTAATTCTATATCTTCTTTTTTAACACCTGGTAAATCAACCTCAATTGTAAAGGTATCATTATCATGTTTTGCCAGGTTTGCAAGAGGTAGATGAGAAGCTACATTGCGAAATGTGTCTTTGACAACTTCGAGCCCTTTTTCTACTTTGTCTTCTACTTTTTCAACAACTTCTTGTGTAGTTTTTGTAATGTCCATAAAGCACCTCCTAAAAATTATTTGATTTCAATTTTTTTCGTAGAGTCTTTAATAACTTTGAGTTTAGGAATGACAATCTCTAAAACACCATTTTGGCTTTTTGCCTCAATATTCTCTACATCTACTTTTTCCGGCAGTGTGAAACTTCTTGAGAATGTTCCGTATGCACTCTCAATGCGATAGTAGTCTTCCTCTTTTACCTCATTTCTTACTTCACGTTTTCCTTTGATAGTAAGAATGTTTTTATCGACACTGATCTCGACATCCTCTTTTTTGACCCCTGGAAGATCAACATCAATATAGTAGGCATCTTCACCCTCACGTGTATTTACCGCAGGTGTAAAGTCAAATACCTCTTTTGGTTCTTCGTTTTCAAATTGTTTAAAAAATTCGTTAAATAGATCAAATCTATCTCTTGTTGTTGTTTGGTATGGATTTCTATATCGTGTTACTAGCATGATATGCTCCTTAAAAAATATTTGTTTATATCTTTTAGTCACTTTGACTAAATCTGGTGAAATAATAAAATATTTTGAAAAAGAGTATTGCTACTTAAGTAGCATTTGGGAAGTTTTTTCCTGAAGTTTTTTAAAATTTGTAATTTTGATGTTGCGTCGGCTGGTCTCAATGAGATTGTCGGCTTTGAGTTGTTTGAGTGTACGCTCGACAACATGGCGTACCGTTCCGAGCAGTTTTGCAATTTCAGAGTTTGAGAGATTATGGAGTAAATTATACTTAAAAGGTTTGTTGGGATTAAGATTGTCCACAAGCAGGTTGATAAGTCGGTCTTTTGTGTCATAAAGAGCCAGATCGGTTGCAAGTTCTTCGGTATGACGCATTTGCGCCGCAAGGTAGGGAAAAAACTTTTTATTAAATGTCTGATCATTTTGCAACCAGTATCGAACACGTTCAATTGGTAGTTGTAAAACTTTCGCATTCTCAATGACCTCATAAAGTACATCATGCGGTTTATCATCAAGCAGCGTAATAATATCAAACATATCTCCTCGTTTGTAGATAAAGATAGTCTGCTCTTTATTGTTTTCAAAGTTAATTTGAGAGGTCTTAATACGTCCATCAACTACGATGTAAAAATATTTCATAAAATCATCAGGGAAAAAAGGCGAAGAGCCTTTTTCAAACTCTAAAGGTTTGGCATATTTATAGAATTCATCTTCAAAGGTCTGCGTTGTGTTAATTAAAAGTTCAAGTTGTTTTGAGTTTTTTTGCATAAGGAATTGTAACATAAAATAAAAACGCTTTTTTTATGGCAATTTGCAATATTTTAAAAAGGAGCTCTTTTTTTTCTATAGAATAAAAGAAAAAAGAGTGATAGATGACTTTAGGAAAGTGTCCTTATTGTGAAGATGGTGTAATAGAAGTCCGAGATAAAGAAGTGCGAGGAAAAAAAGTCAAGCTTTATGCCTGTAGTAATGCGCATTGGACGAGTGAAGACGGAGAGATGTATGAACTACGAGATGATGCCAAATGTGATTTTCGCATTTGGCAGAATACACTCGCACGATATGGAAAATGGTTGAATTATAAAGAGGTACGAGCGCTTTTGAGTGAGGGTGAAATAGAAGTAGAACTTTTGAGTAAAAAATATGGCAAAAAAATTTACTATACTAAAACGGTTATTTTAAATGAGGAGTATGGTGTCAGTATAGTTTGGGATTAATTTTGATAAAATTATTCTATGTTAAAACAGTATCAAGAAGCAATTGAAAACAGTAATATTGTCTCAAAAACCGATGTGAACGGTATTATTACCTTTGTCAATGATGAGTTTTGTAAAATTTCAGGCTATTGTCAAGCGGAACTGCTTGGAAAAAACCACAATATAGTTCGCCATCCCGATGTTCCATCTGCAAAGTTTAAACTGCTTTGGAAAACCATAAAATCAAAACAAATATTTAAAGCGACAGTAAAAAACAGAGCTAAAGATGGTTCCACATTTTATGTCAATACAACAGTTATTCCTATTTTAGATGAATATGGAGAGATTGAAGAGTTTATAGCAATTCGCTATGATGTGACAAAAGAGGTTTTTTATCGAGAATCTTTAGAGAAAAAAGAGTATGAATTGGAGCTTTTGAATGCTGAACTTGAAAAGAGGGTTGCGTTAAAAACAAAAGCAATAAAAGAGTTGAATGAAACTTTGGAAATACGGGTGCTAGAAGAGATTAAAAAAAATGAAGAGAAGCAAAAATTGATGTTTTGGCAGTCTCGTTTTGCTTCTTTGGGAGAGATGCTTGCAAATATTGCACATCAATGGAGACAGCCTCTAACAGAGTTGAATTTAACACTCTTTAGTCTGAAAAAAGCGGCATATCAAAGGCGTGAAGAGGATATTGAAATATTTTACAATGAAAGCAAAAATTTGATTAAAAATATGTCCAATACTATTGAGGATTTTTCAAATTTTTTTAAACCAGATAGAAAACGAGAATATTTTTTGCTTCATGAGAGTATTGAAGAAGCGCTTCAAATTTTAAAACGTGTTTTTGTAAAAGATGAAATTGAAATTATAACACTCTATGAAGATGTTTCACTGCTTGGAATTAGTAATGAATTTACACAGGTTATGATCAACCTTCTGACAAACTCTCGTGATGCTTTTGTAGCAAATAAAATTGAAAAACGAACAATATCTATTTGTATAAAAAAGAGAGAATATACCGTAACAATAAGTGTTACAGATAATGCTGGTGGAATCGCCAAATCGAAACGTTATAAAATTTTTGAACCCTATTTTACAACTAAGCATACCTCACAGGGAACAGGTCTTGGTCTCTTTATGTCAAAGATGATCTGTGAAAAAGGTTTTAACGGTGCTTTAGACGTGGATTCAAAAGATGAAAAAACAACATTTCATATAACGTTCCCTTTGGAGAGAAAAGATGAAAAGTAGATTTTTAAAAAGCTTACGGGTATTGTTTGTTGAAGATGAAGAGCGGCTTTTGGAACTTTTAAAAAATGCAATAGGAGATAATTTTTCTCAATTTTTACTTGCTAAGAATGGAGAAGAGGGTTTAAAAATATTTGAAGAAAAAAGTGTAGATATCGTTATTACCGATATTAATATGCCGAAAAAGAGTGGTTTAGAAATGGCAAAAGCTATTAAGAGAATTGATGCTTCGGTTCCTATTATAATACTTAGTGCTTTCAGTGATACTCAAAAGTTGTTGACAGCGATCGATGTCGGTGTTATAAAATATCTTATAAAACCTTTTGATCCTGATGAACTCTTAGACTATATTGTCTCTTTGAGAGATTATTTTGAAGAGCCGAATACTCTTTTGGGTGAAAATTTTTATTTTAATAAAGTAAAAAAAACACTCTATAAAAAACAGCGTTATGTTCCGTTAAACGAGAAAGAGAGCATGTTTATAGAACTTTTGCTCATTTCGTATGAAAAAAATTTTCATGTTGTGAGTGATTCCTTGATTATGAAAACTTTGTGGAATGAGAAGGTTAATGATGAACGCTTACGTACATTTATACGAAGGTTACGTAAAAAAACTTCAAAAGAGCTAATAAAAAACAGAAAAGGCGAGGGGTACTATTTGGCAATGCCCCCTCTTTGAGAAATTTGTATATTTTAGGTATGCTTTGAATCTTTAAAGAGCATAAAATATAAGGAGTTTTAAACCTTTATACACTTAAAAAGTGATAGGAGAAGTTTATAGTAACTCCTGTTAAAGTATCCTAATAATTTGTGTCACTTTTGTGTCACGCAGTAAAATGAATAATTTCCTTAATAAAAATTTTACATTTGTTTTGATATAATTCCAATCCGCTTTGCTGTTTTAACCAAAAGTAAGAGTATTTCTATCTTTATATAATATGTATAGATAAAAGTATTGGCAAGCGAAAAATAGATTCTTTGCCTAAAAACAGTAAAGACAATTAAGACAAGGACTTACGATGAAAGTAAGAGCTTCAGTAAAAAAGATGTGTGATGACTGTAAAGTTATCAAAAGAAGAGGTATTGTAAGAGTAATCTGCAAGAACCCTAAACATAAACAGAGACAAGGATAACCATGGCTCGTATTTCTGGTGTTGATTTACCTAAGAAAAAGAGAATAGAGTACGGTTTAACGTATATCTATGGGATTGGTCTTCATACTGCACGTCAAATTCTTGACGCAACAGGTATTGACTATAACAAAAGAGTTTATGAACTCAATGAAGAAGATGTAGCAGCGATTACAAAAGAGATCCGTGAAAACCATATGGTTGAAGGTGATCTACGTAAAAAAGTTGCAATGGACATTAAAGCACTTATGGATTTAGGTTCATACCGTGGTCTTCGTCACCGTCGTGGTCTTCCATGTCGTGGACAAAAAACTAAGACAAATGCGCGTACTCGTAAGGGTAAACGTAAAACTGTCGGCGCAGCGTAAGGGATTAAAGCATGGCAAAAAGAAAAGCTGTTAGAAAAAAAGTAATAAAAAAGAATGTATCTCGCGGTATTATTCATATTGCGGCATCATTTAACAATACATTAGTAACAATTACTGATGAAATGGGAAATATGATCGCTTGGAGTTCTGCTGGTAGCCTTGGTTTTAAAGGTTCTAAAAAATCTACACCGTTTGCAGCACAAGCAGCAGTTGAAGATGCAGTAGAAAAAGCAAAAGTACATGGTATCAAAGAACTTGGTATTAAAGTACAAGGTCCTGGTTCTGGACGTGAGACTGCAGTTAAATCTGTTGGTGCTATCGAAGGAATCCGTGTTACATTTATGAAAGATGTTACACCATTACCACACAACGGTTGTCGCGCACCTAAGCGCCGTAGAGTTTAAGGAGATTACTGATGGCAAGATATAGAGGTCCAGTAGAAAAAATCGAAAGAAGATTCGGAGTAAGCCTTAACTTAAAAGGTGAGCGTCGTTTAGCAGGAAAATCTGCTTTAGAGAAACGTCCGTATGGTCCAGGACAACACGGTCAGCGTCGTAAAAAAGTTTCTGAGTATGGTTTACAACTCAATGAGAAACAAAAAGCGAAATTCATGTATGGTATTTCTGAAAAGCAATTCCACGCACTTTTCGTTGAAGCAAAACGTCGTGATGGAAATACAGGTACAAACCTTATTACACTTATCGAGCAAAGACTTGACAATGTAGTTTACAGAATGGGATTTGCATCTACTCGTAGATTTGCTCGCCAACTTGTAACTCATGGTCACATCTTAGTAGATGGTAAAAAAGTTGATATCCCTTCTTACCGTGTTAAACCGGGTCAAAAAATAGAAGTGAAAGAGGCTAGTAAAACTAATAACCAAGTTCAACGTGCTATTGAACTTACAAACCAAACAGGTCTTGCTCCATGGGTTGACATTGATGCTGAAAAAGTATTTGGTATCTTTACTCGTCTTCCAGAGCGTGAAGAGGTTGTTATTCCGGTTGAAGAGCGTTTAATCGTTGAGCTTTACTCGAAATAATAATTAATAAAAAGGGCGTAAAAGATATGAAAAAAATTAAAACTACACCACTTGCTCCTCAAGAGTTTGAGGTAGAACAAATTAGTGAGAATGAAGCTAATATTATGGCATATCCGTTTGAAACGGGTTATGCTATCTCTTTAGCACATCCACTTCGCCGTTTTCTATTAAGTAGCTCAGTCGGATATGCACCAATCGCTATTAAAATCGAAGGTGCTAAACATGAGTTTGACTCTGTACGTGGTATGCTTGAAGATATTTCTGATTTTATCTTAAATCTTAAAGAGATCCGTTTTAAACTCAATAATGATGCAACAGAGGCAGAAATAAACTATAGTTTTGCAGGTCCTTGTACAATTACGGGTGCAGATTTAAGTAATGATGAGGTAGAAGTGGTAACGCCTGAAGCACCACTTGCTACATTAAATGAAGATTCAACACTTAACTTTACTATTAAAATTGCACAAGGTATTGGTTATGTTGCTAGTGAAGATACATATGAAGAAGTAGAAGATGGATATATAGCATTAGATGCTTATTTTACTCCTGTAAGAAGTGCAACATATAAAATTGAGAATGTACTTGTTGAAGATAATCCTAACTTTGAGAGAGTTGTAATGAACATCAGAACTGATGGTCAGATCTCTCCAATTGATGCATTTAGAAACTCTTTGGAAGTAATGTATGCACAATTGGCTGTATTTAACTCAGAGATAAGTATTAAAGCGCCAACAACAATTGAGAGAGTTGAAGAGTCACCAGATCTTAAAAAACTAACTACGAATATAGATAGTCTTGGATTAAGTGCTCGTAGTTTTAACTGTCTTGATCGCTCAAATATTAAACTCATTGGTGAAATTGTACTTATGAGTACAAATGATCTAAAAAATGTTAAAAATCTTGGAAAAAAATCTTATGATGAAATCGTAGAAAAAGTACAAGAATTTGGTTTTACAGTTGGTGCTGATCTAGATGATGAAGTAGTAACTGCACTCAAAAAGAAAATTGAAGCGGCTTCTTAAAGCACGCTAAATAAAGAGGAATAAGATATGAGACACCGTCATGGATATCGTAAACTAGGTCGTACAAGTGCTCACCGTAAAGCACTTTTAGCGAATCTAAGTATTTCGTTAATAGAACATGGTAAAATTGAAACAACTGCTGTAAAAGCAAAAGAGCTTCGCTCTTATGTTGAAAAATTAATTACAACTGCTGCAAAGGGCGATTCTAACGCACACAGAGCAGTATTTGCTGCGCTTCAAAATAAAGAAGCTACAAAAAAACTTCTTAATGAAGTTGCACCACAATACGCAGAGCGTAACGGTGGTTATACAAGAATTACAAGAACACGTATTCGCCGTGGTGATGCTACACCAATGGCATTTATTGAACTAGTATAATTGTACTAATTTTATCAGGGCTTATGCCTTGATAAACTTCATTTTAGAGCTGAAACTCTAAACTTTCCACATTCTAAAATACTTACATCAGGATATAAATTATGAGTAGTTTCGCATTTGGAACACAGAGAATCAGTGAAGAAAATCTACAGCATATTGAAGCGCTGAAAGAGGCTATAGAATCAGGTGTCCGTTTAATTGATACGGCTCCTTATTATACAAACGGCAGTGCCCAAAAAGCTGTTGCAAAAGTGATGGCATATTTTGAAGATGATATACGAGAGAATTTAGAAATAGTCTCAAAGTATGATTTTTCTGATCCGAAAAATTTACAGCGTGATCTTGTTGAGACATTACAAAATTTAAAACTTAATAGAATTGAAACCTTTTTAATAGATATTTCTGAGTCCTCTTTAAAGCGTTCGCATGATGATCTATTAAAAGGGATATACAAAGCTTTTGTAGAACTTGAAAAAGAAGTTCAAGAACAACGAATTGGAGGTTATGGAATTACTTCAGATGGTTTTGCAAAAACACCTGAAGATCCATTTTTTCTTCCCTATGAAGATCTTAAACTATTAGCACAAAAAGCAGCAAAGGAAGCAGGAAGTAAAAAAGATCATTTTACGACAGTAGAGTTTCCTTTCAACCTTTTAGAAAAGGATGGTTTAGCTTGTGCAAAATGGGCAAAAAAACATAACATACGAGTGCTTACAAATAGAGCACTGAATGCACAAGAAAATGGATTGTTCTATCGTCTAGCAGATTATGAAGAGCCAAAAGAGTATTATCATATGTTGAATGAACTTTTAGAAATCTGTGAAAATGATCAACTTCAAGCACTTTATAATTTGGTTGAGCAGATGGATATAAATAAGCATAAATTTGGTTTTATTGGAGAGTATGATAATTTTTTAATGGCACAGATTCTACCACATATTAAAAAGACAATACAAAATATTGCTCCTGAAGTATTGGATACTTTATTGGAATATATAGATAGATTTTTAAGGCTTTACAGAGATATGGTCGCTTATGAGTCTTCAAAAATGACACGAGTAGCACTCAAAGAGCACTTAAAAGATTGTACAATATTGATGCAAGAGTGTGCTTTAGAATTTGTTATGAATCAGGAGTATATAGATTATATTATTGTAGGTATGCGAAAACCTACTTATGTACAGGAAGTTGTCTCTTTAAAACGTTAGCTAAATTTATTTTTTATGCCTTGTTAAGCAGTTTTGTCATATTTTATGATTATAATATATAAATCTTTTTAAAAAAAAGAAGAAGGATAGTCAAATGATCCCGTTTAGTGATGAAGAACTTATGGAACCGGTAAAACATGTAATTGATAAAGTTCGTCCATCTCTTGCTTTAGATGGTGGAGATATTGATTTTATTACTGTGAAGAATGCTATTGTTTATGTACAGTTAAAGGGGGCTTGTATAGGTTGTGCAAGTAGTGGTTCAACATTAAAGTATGGTGTTGAAAGACAATTGAGAATGGATATTCATCCAGAACTCTCTGTTGTTAATGTTCCATTTGGAATGGAAAATGATATAGAGAATTTATAAATTTTAACTAAAAAGAGAACAATGAGTACAATAAGTAAATATAAAATTTTATCACAAGCAAAAGAGAGTTTTTCTAAAGCTGAGTACCAACATGCTCTTGAAAAATTTGCAGAGGTTTTGCAAAATGATCCTAACTCCAAAGAGGCTTATAACGGGGTAATCCTATCTGAAATGGCATTGAGTGGTGAGAGTGGGGCAGAAGCTTTGTTTGATTATTATGAAATATTGAAAATTGAAGATAAAGAGGAAGCGGATCTTATTATGGAAGAGATCCTTCAAAGCATGGATGGTACTTTGGAAAAAATTGCCGAAGTATTTACACAACCGCTTCGTGAACGAATAGAATTTGAGGATGGAATCCTCTACAGCGACTTTAAAAAGCTTTTAGATGAGGGTGCTGATTTTAAAGAGACTTTTGAAAATATAATGTTTTCAACTCGTGTTATTATTACTGAAAAAGAGGAGTTTATCGACTTTTTGGATCAGCTTATTGAACATGGTTTTTCAGAAATGGCCTTAACCTATTTGGAAAATGCACTCTCTATCTATCCTAGTGACAAGCTGCTTACGAAACTTTTAAAAAAACTTGCAGAAGGTAGAACTATTGAAAATTGAACTTCCACAACAGCCTTATAAATATGTAACGGAGAACTCTCAAGAGTGTGATGAACAGACAGCTTTTGTACTTACGACACAAAATGAAAAATATTTAGATGATGCTAAAGCACATGGTGCACACTCTATTATTAACATTGCAGATATTGCACCACTTTTTGGTATTGATAAGATTAAAATCATTGGTATTACCGGTACAAACGGTAAGACAACAACGGCGAGTGCCATCTACTCTTTTTTACTTGATCTTGGCTATAAAGCTGCAATGCAAGGAACACGTGGTCTTTTTATGAATGATGAAGTTGCCGAAGGTAAAACACTTACAACGCCTTCTGTTCTTAATACTTATCGCCATATTTATCAGGCAGTAGAAGCAGGTTGTGAATACTTTATTATGGAAGTCAGCTCACATGCTATTGTGCAGAAGCGAATTGAGGGACTCAATTTTGAACTTAAAGTTTTAACCAACATTACGCAAGATCACCTTGATTATCATAAGACACTCGGTGAGTATATTTCTGTGAAAAATTCATTCTTTCAAGATGAAGGAAAAAAACTGATCAATAAAGATGAGAAGAAGGCAAGTTTTAATATCAAAAATACATTTACATATGGTATTGAAAATCCTGCAACATATCGATTGATGGCGTATTCACTCAACGATGGTAGCAGTGGAATTATTCAACACTTTCAAGAGATAGTACCTTTTACTGCATCTCTGCATGGTTTTTTTAATCTTTATAATCTTATGGCCGCAATTGCTGCAACTGATCTTATTACAGATAAAACTCTTGAAGAGGTATGTGATGTAGTTGATAATTTTGCCGGTGTAAGTGGAAGAATGGAACAGATTTGTGCTGCTCCAAACGTCATTGTTGATTTTGCCCATACCCCAGACGGTATGCAACAGGTTTTAAATGCACTCAAAGAGAAGGAGTTGCTTGTTGTGTTTGGTGCAGGTGGTGATCGTGACAGAACAAAACGCCCGTTAATGGGGAGAGTTGCTGCTACACTTGCTAAAAAAGTCTATATTACAACAGATAACCCACGACATGAAGATCCTGATACTATTGTTCGGGATATTTTAGAAGGTATTGAAGACCAAAGTAATGTAACAATCGAGCTTAATCGTAAAAAGGCGATAGCAATGGCACTTGAAGAACAAGAGGGTGAGGAGGTTGTTGTTATTCTTGGTAAAGGGGATGAGAATTATCAGATTATTTATGATGAGAAGCTTCCCTTTGATGATAGAGAAGTAGTTCGAGAACTATTACATATCTAGTATTATGTTAAAAAAAATATTCTTTATATCTCTTTTATGTATCTCTTGGCTCACTGTTTTTGCTTCTGAGAAGAGCTTATATGACTATAAAATAACAACAGAACAACAGTTAAAAAAAGAGTATATAAGAGTTATTTCTCCCTATTTTTATAAACATAAACTTCATTTTTTTACTAGCGTTGATAACATAAAAATTGCTTATAAAATTTTTAAAGTTTCTCATGCGTTGGGTGCTATTGTAATTGTAAATGGTCGAACAGAAGGGATGATAAAATATCAAGAATTGATTTATGATCTCAATCGAAACGGTTATGATGTTTATATTCTTGATCATAGAGGGCAGGGATATTCCGGACGTTTGGTTGCAGATGCACAGATGGGTTATGTAGATAACTTTTTTAATTATGTGGATGATTTAAAGTTTTTTGTCTCAAATTTTGTACCAAAAGCAAAGAAACGAATTTTGTTGGCACACTCAATGGGTGGGGCTATTGCATCTCTTTATGTTGAACATTACAAGCATGATTTTGATGCACTTATTCTCTCTTCTCCCATGGCAGAGCCGAATGTTCTGACTCCAGGGATGACACCTTTAATCTGTCAAGAGTTGCAAAAGCGTAAGAAGAATCTTAAAAGCTATCTTATGGGAACAAAATCCTATGATGTATTGAAATATCAATTTGATGAGAATGATTTGACACACTCAAAAGTACGTTTTGAAATAATGAAAAAAGCGTATGCAAAAGAGCCTGAAACACGTATTGGCGGTGCAAGTAGAAAATGGCTGCAAGAAGCATGTAAATGGAGTAGCATAAGTATAAAAAATGCGTATAAAATTGAGATTCCCATATTGCTTTTTCAAGCTCAAAAGGATACTGCTGTAACAGCAAAAGGAGAGGACGCATTTTGTAAAAAAGCAGCTCCATTTTGCAAAAAAATAGTTGTTCCCGGAGCCTATCATGAACTTTTTATAGAGAAAGATCCAATACGCAAGCGTGTATTGGAAAGTATTTTAAATTTTATTGCTAAAATCTAAAGTTTAAACCTGTATAGACTATATGAATACTAGAGATTGGGTTCTCATTGATTGTCTGATCGGGTTTTTGATAAGAGACATTTTTGTGTTCATAAGCAACTTCTATATCTATGGCATCACTCAGTGGAAGAAAAAAACCAATTCCTAAATTAAATGAGCCATAAGTGAGTGAGTTGTTGTGTAGATCCGCAGGTGTTTCGAGATAACCGGCTCCAAATCCTGCTTTTAGATAGGGATAGATATAAATTCCAAAATCCCAAGCTTTTAAAAGTGCTATATCAAAACCATATTTTTTTCCATCATTTGTATCAAAAATATTGGATTTATTGTCAACATAATTGAGTGAAAATTCAACAGCATATGCTTTACGATCACCATAGCCTATTTTGATATTTGCTGCATTGTTACTGATAGTCTCATCTAAACTTTTATAGGTAACTCTTTCAGTATTATGTGCATATCCCGCACCCAGATAGATTCCAGATTTTGCAAAAAGCAGTGACGAAAATAGAAGTAAAAGAAGTGTGATGTTTTTCAAAGTATTTTTCCTGAATTTTTAGAGAATTATATCTAAAAAGTTGCAGAGTAACTTAAAAAAGAGAACTTATTTATAAGCATTAGATTAGAGGCGTGTTTTTTTTGCTATAATTGCACAAAAATTTTAAGGAGAATTTCCATGGGAATTCCACAACCGGCATATTATATCTTTAAATGTGAGCAGTCAGCTCCTCCAGGGATGCCAAAACCATCATGTGTTACACAAGAGACTCAGGATCTTTTTCAATACCTTGCACAAAAATTGATGCAAGAGGGAATTATGGGTACAGTTCAACCGATCCGTACATCTTGTATGAACAGATGTCAAATGGGACCAGTTATGTTAGTTGAACCGGGTCATACGATGTATGCAGGATTAACTAAAGAAAAAATTGATAAAATTGTACAAGAGCATATCCTTGGCGGAAACGTTGTTGAAGAGTTTGTAATTGATTCTGAAATGTGGGATGAGCCAATTAGCCCTGCTGATATGAAAAAACAGATGGGAATGTAGGAAAAAAAATGACAATAGAGATGTTATACAGCAAGATCCATCGCGCTACTGTAACAGATGCCAACTTGAACTATGTTGGATCCATCACAATAGATGAGGAGCTTTTAGAAGCCTCAAAGATGCGTGTTGGACAAAAAGTAGAGATCTTAAATATCAATAACGGTGAGCGTTTTTCAACATATATTATTTTAGGTGAGCGTGGGAAACGTGATATCTGTCTTAACGGTGCAGCAGCACGAAAAGTTCACAAAGGTGACAAAGTGATCATTGTCGCATATGCAAATTATCACGAAAAAGAGCTTGAAACATACAAGCCGACAGTTGTTCTATTAAATGACGACAATAATATTGATGAAATAGTAGAGAGTATCTAATGTTTGATATGGGTGATATGAGTAAAATGTTGCAGGGATTTGAAGCTAATGCCCAAAAACTCAAAGATGAACTGGCTTCTAAAACTTTTTCTGTTAAGAGTGGGGGAGGTATGATTGAACTTACTCTTAATGGAAATGGAGAGGTTATCGATCTTAACATCGATGATGAGCTCTTAAGTGACAAAGAGTCACTTCAAATTCTTCTTATTGGTGCTATCAATGATGCCAATAAAATGGTACAACAAAACCAGCAGCAGAGTGCATTAGGTATGCTTGGTGGATTAGGCTCTCTTGGTGGAGTAAAATAGGTGTTTTTACGCCTTTTTCTCCTTCTTTCGTTCTTTTTTGGAAATCTCTTTTCATGCAATGCTCAATATAACTCCTGTATTGCAAAAGTTAAAGATTCCCATACGCTTCTAAACAATAATACGATATCTTTATCTATAGCTAATAAAAAGCGCTTGATCTTTACTTTTAAAAAACCAAAAGCACATATTCTTAAATATGATCCTTTCCTTTCTCTTTATCTTATTCAGGATAAAAACCCCTTTGCTTATCCGTTTGTATTCTCAAAACAGATCAAAAATGCAACAGCCCTTGTTAGTAATAAAGAGAGTTGTATGGGAAAATTTACACATAGACAAATTGGTCTTGATCACTTTGCAAAGTATACACAAGCATTTTCTAAAGTTGCATTGATTAGTGATGCCTGTTGTGCAGTTGTTGGAATTGCTACACCAAAAGGCGTTATAGAAGCAGGTTATTTGCGACACTTTATAAAAGAGAAAAGCGTTTTTTATGGTGATCTTGGTATTAGACTCGGAAATACAAAAGGGAGTGCTTGTGTTATTGCAGTAGATCCGTTTTTTGAAAAGAACCCTTTTAAAGTTGCCGATCGCCTTGTAAGTATTGATGGGAGAAAGCTTCATTCCGCAGCTGATGCTATGCAACTCATACTTTTTACTCCTCTTAATTCACGACATATGATAGTAATTCAAAGAAATAAAACTTTGATGCACTTTGAAGTAAAGACACAAAAGCGTTATGGTGGCGGTTATCTTAGTGATACTTTTTTAGAGTCACAAGGTGCCTATTTTAGTGATGATTTAAGAGTGATTAAAGTTGAAAAGAAGTTTTTACAAGCAGGCTTGTTACAAGGTGATAAATTAATAGCAATAAATAAGCATCAGGTAAAAGATCAAAATGATATTCGCAGATATATACAAAAAAATTTCAAAGAAAACTCTTTTCTTTTTGAGAGAAATGGTTTTGAATTTTTTGTAAAGATTAAGTAGAAAAGAAGTACAATTTCAGATGCAAAATTTTGAACAATTTTTAACCCGACATTTACCAACTTCACAAAGTATTCACCCTACTTATGAAGCAGCACTGCAAAATATGCTGAAGGCCGGAGGCAAACGCTTTCGTCCGGCACTCCTTTTGGGTGTTGTCAAAGCATACAATCCCCTTTTGTTGCCATCTGCATACCATGCAGCCTATGCAATAGAACTTTTACATACTTACTCTCTTATTCATGATGATCTTCCTGCAATGGATGACTCACCACTGCGTCGTGGACATCCGACTTTGCATGTAACGTATGATGAAGTAACGGCAATTTTGGTTGGTGATGCCCTTAATACTTACTCTTTTGAAGTCTTAAGCAATGCACCTTTTTCGGATGAGACAAAAGTAAAACTGATCCGTGAGCTTGCACAAAACGGTGGTTTAAACGGTATGGTTTTAGGGCAGGCAATAGATTGCTACTTTGAGAACAAACCTTTAGCTATTGACGATATCAAAGTACTTCATACAAACAAAACAGCAAAGCTTATTGCTGCCGCACTCAAAATGGGAGCAATTATAGTAGGTCGTGAAGATGAAGCAGAGTTACTGTATGATTTTGGTATTAAACTTGGAGTACTTTTTCAGATCCAAGATGACATACTTGATGTAACACAGAGTTCTGAGGAGGCAGGGAAACTGACAAACAATGATGAGGATAAAAACTCTTTTGTGACGATTTTAGGTTTAGATGAGGCTTTGTGCGAGGCAAATCTTTTAGCAGATGAGTTAAGCAAACAGATGGAGAGTTTTGATGAGAATTTACGAAGTGAACTCTCACCAATGCTTACAAAATATATAAACAGACATAAACAAGAAGGATAAACGATGAGTAATGAAATGCGTCAAAAGATGGCAAACACAATACGATTTTTAGCAGCCGATATGGTTCAAAAGGCAAACTCAGGTCATCCGGGTGCACCGATGGGGCTTGCCGATGTGGCAGTAGTTTTGAGTGAACACCTAAAACACAACCCAAAAAATCCATCATGGTTAAACCGTGACAGATTGGTCTTTTCAGGTGGTCACGCAACAGGACTTATCTACTCACTCTACTATCTTTGGGGATATGGTTTGGAGATAGAAGACCTTAAAAATTTCCGTCAATTAGACTCTTTAACTCCGGGACACCCTGAGTTTGGTCATACTGCCGGTGTTGAGATTACAACAGGACCACTTGGTCAGGGTGTTGCTAATGCAGTTGGTTTTTCAATGGCTTCTAAATTTATGGGTGCACAGGTAAACAGCGAGACTGCAAAACTCATTGATCACACTGTTTATTGTCTTTGTGGTGATGGTGACTTGGAAGAGGGTATTAGTTATGAAGCGTGTTCTATCGCAGGACATAACAAGCTTGACAACCTTATTCTTATTTATGACTCAAATCGTATTACGATTGAGGGAAATACCGATTTAAGTATTACAGAAGATATCAGAGCACGTTTTGAATCTCAAGAGTGGGAAGTTTTAGAGTGTAACGGACACGACTATAATGAGATCGATGCAACAATTACACAAGCGAAAAAAGCAGATCGTCCAGTACTTATCATTGCAAACACTATCATAGCAAAAGGAGCAGGGCCATTGGAGGGAAGCCATCACTCTCACGGTGCACCGCTTGGTGAGGATGTAATTGCCGATGCGAAACGTGGAGCCGGATTTGATCCTGAGCAAAAATTCTTTGTTCCTGAAGATGTTATGGCAAGATTTCGTTGTGCGATAGAAGCGGGTGATTTGGCAGAACGTGAGTGGAACCATTCACTTAAAACTGCACCGCTGATTGAACAGAACGAGGCACTAGAAGCTCTTTTAAATCATGACTTCTCACGCATTGCTTGGCCTGAGTTTGACAAAGCAGATGCAACAAGAAATACAAATGGCAAGATCTTAAATGCCGTTGCAAAAGCAATTCCTGCATTTATCGGTGGTTCGGCGGATTTGAGCCCATCAAATAAAACATATCTCAATGATATGGGTACTTTCCCTAAGGGTAAAAATATCTACTTTGGTATTCGTGAGCACGCAATGGCTTCAATTGCAAATGCGATGGCTCTTTATGGTCCGATTATGCCGTTTACTTCAACATTCTTTGTCTTCTCAGATTACTTAAAACCTGCAGCACGTATTGCAGCACTTACAGGTATTCAGCAGTTCTTTATCTGGACACACGATAGTATCGGTGTTGGTGAAGATGGCCCGACGCACCAACCGATTGAACATCTTTCACAATTCCGTGCACTTCCAAACTTCTATGTATGGAGACCGGCAGATGGGCGTGAAAATGTTGAAGCATGGAAAACAGCACTACAGATGAGCAAATCTCCATCTGCATTTGTCTGTTCTCGTCAAAGTTTGGCACTATTGCCTGATGCTGTACGTGGTGAAGCAAGTCGTGGTGGATACCTTCTTGCAAGTGACAGTGATGCTGAGATCACGCTTATCGCAAGTGGTAGTGAAGTAGAACTTGCACTTAAAACCAAAGAGCTCTTAAATACGCAGGGTAAAAAGGTAGATGTTGTCTCTGTCCCTTGTTATGATCTCTTTATAGAACAAGATAAAGAGTATATTGACTCTATTATCAATCCATCGAGTAAAAAAGTAGCGATTGAAGCTGCACGTGGTTTAGAGTGGTACCGTTTTGCCGATGAGGTGATTGGTATGGAGAGCTTTGGAGCAAGTGCACCTGCTAGTCAGCTCTTTGAGAAGTTTGGCTTCACGACTGAGCAGATAGCAGAGAAGATCAGCTAGATCTTCTCTTTTTCCTCTCTTGAGGAAAGTTGTTAAAAAAACGTTAAAAGTTTTACCCCTACAAAGATAATTCCCAAAAACAAAACAGAGGTAATCAAAACAAGTGCAGTAACAAGTTTTGGTTCACAATCATAGAGTGAAGAGAGATTTACATTTGCAATGGCAAGTGGCATTAAGAGCTCAATAAAGATAATTCCTTTGATCATAGAATCCATATCGATATTGTAAAGAATAATAAAAGCGATAGTCGGCAATAAAATAAATTTTAATAAAATGATCCATGAGATTAGTGTTTTGTTGATCTCTTTAATTTTTGTTCCATAGAGATAGATACCAAATAAAAAGAGCTGCATAGTAATAGAGCCATAGGCACCCATCATCAGCATATTCATAACGGTATGTGAGGGTTTATAGCCGTTGGCACTCAAAAAGAGTGCTATGAGTGCCGCCCAGAGAATAGGGAGTTTAAAGATATTTTTGATCGATGTTTTAATGTCAAAATTTCCACGTGAGTAGTAATAGACGCCAAGAGTATAAACGATAAAAATATTGACAAGATTGACAATTGTTGTATAGGGAATAGACTGCTCTCCAAAGATGGCGATATTGATGGGAATACCAAGATTTGCAGTATTGCCGATCACCCCTGCAACCATAGCAATAGAGTACTCTTTTTTATGGGTAAAAAGCCTGTGTGCAAAGAGGGTAGAGAAGAGAAGTGTAATGACAACAATGACAAGATAGACAGATGGTGCATAGAGCAGTGTCAGATCAACAGGATGCAGTAAAAGACCCCAAAAGGTCAAAAATACTTGAAGAAAATAGACATTTAAAAGGGTGATCGTCTTATCATCTATCTGATCTTTAAAGGTCTTTTTTGCAATATAACCTAAAACAATAAAAACATATATACTTAAAATTGAAAAAATAATAGAACTCATAGGCGAAGTTTAGTATAATTTTACTTATGAATACAATAGAAAATATAGAAACAACCATAAAAGAGAATATGGCAGTAATGCTCTACTTCTCTGCACCGACCTGTAATGTCTGCCATGCGCTCAAGCCGAAACTGCTTGAAGCTATAGAGAAGAATTTTAAAGAGTTTGCGATCATCTCTATTGATGTCTCACAAGATCAGGAGATTGCAGCACACTACAGTGTCTTTGCAATTCCTACGGTACTTATCTTTTTAGACGGCAGAGAGTTTGTAAGAAAGTCACGTCATATGTCCATTGATGAGGTAATTGCAGAGATTAAACGCCCTTATGAGATTATGACCTCATAAAGGCAATAAGTGCGGCAGTAACGGCAACATTTAAGGACTCTACACCTCGATTCATCGGAATAATGATCTTTTTGGTACAGAGAGAACTTACCTCAGGGCTTACCCCATCACTCTCATTTCCTAAAACATAAATTGACTTTTTCTTTTCCTTGAGCTCATAGATGCTCTCTTTTGCATCAAGTGCGAGGGCATAGATATCTGCATCATCTATTTCATTGAGTATATCTTCGAGTTTTTCACAAAAATAGATAGGGATTTTAAAGAGTGTACCTGCACTTGCTTTGACAACAAGCGGTGATATTTTGGCAGAGTTTTTCTTTGGTAGAATGATGCCGTCTATATTTCCAGCCGCACAACTTCGTATGATCATGCCAAGATTTTGCGGATTGTGAATAGCATCAAGTGCAATGAGTCGATAGCTTGAGAGTTTTTTGATCTCTTGTGCATTTTGATAGCTTTTAGCCATAATATCAATGGCGACACCCTGATCCTGTTTTGCATTTTTGGAGATACGTGAGAGTGCAGCTTTGTCATGGCGTGTGATTGCAATGCCTTTTTTTTCTGCAAGTGTAAGTATCTTTTTAATGCTTCCGTCGGTTTTATTTGAGTTGGCAAGGTGAAGTTTATGGATTTCAATATTTTCATCTTGTAGTACTTCTATAACAACATTACGCCCATAGAGAGTAATTACTTTTTCAAAAAAGGCTTTTTTCTCTCTGTACTCTTGTGAATCTTTCATTTGTTACTCCACTATATTGTAAACTATTTCAGTTTTGTTTTTTGTTTTTTTGATCTCATGCACACTCAGCCCTTCTATTTCCAAACTGTTAAAAGCTTCCAAAGAGTCAATACCTGCTTTTGCAACTTCTCTGAGTACTATACCTCTGTATGCTTTTGCCCAGTGGGACACTACTTTCCCCTCTTTTAAAAACTTGAGTGTTGTATATGGTTTTGTGACTTTGTAAAATTTGTCGTAGTATCCGGCACGCAGATCTAAAACATCTTTATCCTGCAAGTAGAGATCAAGCTGATAGCTAAAGCGATCTTTATAAAATTTATCAGGAGCAATATCACCTATGGAGTTTCCCTGTTTGACTTTATAGTTTGCAATAGTGTCTCCGCCCAAGATTGGTCCATAGAGATTTGAAAATATGATCGTATGTTCACGAAGATAGGATTGTGTATCACTCTGCTGATCTTTGTATTGCAGATAATCGTAGGCTACTCCGTCATAACGTGCAATAGCCGGCATAAGTGCTGTATTAAAGATATCTACTATATAAGGTTTGCAATCAGAAAATTTTTTGAAACCAAAAAGTTCCTGTATCTCTGCTCTGTTTTGACTGAGTACTATAGAACTGTATGCTTCTAAAATTGTTTTGCGTGCCTCTGTTGCTCCAAAGAGCTCTTGTTGTTGCGTATTCCCGCCACTGTGTTTCCCCTCTGAGGGTGAAAAGAGTATAGTTAACATTGTTCGCCTTTCATTATATGCAATTGTAGCAAAATATATTTACTCTCAGTTATCCTCTATGTTATAATATATGAGAATATTGAGGAAATTATGAAAAGAGCAGATATAAACTTGGATTCAAACGAATTGCTAGAGATGATTTTTAACTATTTCATTGAACTCTCTTCGACACAGGATCATAAAAAACTTATAACCATACTTGCAGCAATGGCAAGAAATTTAACCCTCTCTGATCGTTGTACTATCTGGATCGTTGATGATACAAAAGAGAATATAATCTCTGAGATTGCAGAAGAGGTTGGTATGTTGAAAATACCTTACGGTGTCGGGATTGTCGGAAGTGCTATTGAGAATAATGAAATAATTATTATTGATGACGCCTACAGCGATAAACGTTTTCACTCACAAATTGATAAAGAGACAGGCTATAAAACAAAGAATATGCTTGTTGTTCCTATGTGTAACAGTAACGGTGAAGCGATTGGTGCTATTCAAGTTATGAACAAGCGTAAGGGTTCTTTTCATGAAGATGATGTAACTCGACTACTTCTTTCAAGTACTTTTACGGCTGAGACAATTATTGCAGCCAAATTACAGTTAGAGATAGAAAATACTCAAAAAGAGATCATCTTTTTAATGGGTGCTGTCGGTGAGAGTAGAAGTAAAGAGACGGCAAACCATGTCAAAAGAGTTGCGGAGTATTCAAAATTTTTAGCATTAGCATATGGCCTTGATGAAAAAGAGGCAGAGATGTTAAAGTATGCAAGTCCTATGCATGATATAGGGAAAGTAGCTATTCCTGATCATATATTAAATAAGCCAAGCTATTTAAATCGTTATGAAAAGCGTATTATGGATTCACATACTACACTAGGTTATGAGTTGATTAAAAACTCGAAAAGACCGCTCTTGCAGGCTGCTGCTATTGTTGCACATCAGCATCATGAAAAATGGGATGGCAGTGGATATCCACAAGGGCTAAAAGGTAAAGATATTCATATTTTTGGGAGAATTACTGCTCTTGCAGATGTTTTTGATGCTTTGGGTTCAGATCGTATCTATAAAAAAGCATGGTCAGATGAAGATATTTTTGAGTATATAAAAAAAGAGAAAGGAAAACATTTTGAGCCAAGGCTTGTGGAACTTTTTTTCCAAAACAGAGATAAAATTTTTGAAATAAGAAATAGCTTCAAAGATGAGTTTCGAGAGTATAGAGATAAAAATCATCCCAATACAATTAAAATACTAGGTGCATATGGAACTAAAGCATCAGGGTATGGAACAATATCTATAGCATTAAATAAAGATAGTGTGATTGATGCAGGTAATCTCTTGGATACTTTGCAAGATGCATCAGTTGAACTTGCAAATATCTGGATTACCCATTCACATCTTGATCATATAGTTGAAATTGCCTATATATTAGATAACTATTTTACAGAAAGAAAAAAAACACTTTGTGTCTATGGATTGCCTGAAACAATACGTGCGTTACAGGAGAACTTTTTTAATGATATTATTTGGCCTGATTTCTCTAAAATATCTTTATTAAACTCAAATGATATGGTTTTAAAATATAAAGTTGTTCATTTGGAACAAAAATATCAAATTGCAGAGAATGAATTTTTAGAACCTTTTGCAACAGATCATACAGTTGTAAGTTGTGGATATCTCTATACAAAACAGAATGCAACTATTATGATTGCAACAGATACTTATTCTATAAAGAATATTATAAAGATATTAGAAGAGAGAGAAGAGATTAAAGCACTTATTATTGAATGTTCATTTCCAAATAAATTGGAAAACTTGGCAAAAGAGAGTAAGCATTTAACACCAAAACTACTTTTTGATCAGTTAAATGTATTAAATCGTCGCGATATTACTATTTATATTAATCATATGAAACCGATGTGCATTGATCAAATTTCACAAGAAATAGAGCAATATAGGGCAAAATGGCAGATTGAAATACTAAAAGATGAAGAATTTTTATATTTTTAGTAAAAACCCTTGACATTGATTTCGTTTTGCACTATAATTCTGGCTCAAATTCGATGCCGACATAGCTCAGTTGGCTAGAGCAGCTGATTTGTAATCAGCAGGCCCGGGGTTCAAATCCTCGTGTCGGCACCATTGAATTTTGAATATTAGAAACAGTGTTAGACCAGAATAGATACAAAAGTATCACGATGGTGGGATAGTCAAGTGGCCAACGACGGCAGACTGTAAATCTGCTCCCTATGGGTTCAGAGGTTCGACTCCTCTTCCCACCACCACTCAAAACAACACGCGGGTGTAACTCAGTGGCTAGAGTTCCTGCCTTCCAAGCAGGCTGTCGAGGGTTCGAATCCCTTCACCCGCTCCATTTTTGATTCTGGAAGCTGAAGTATAATTTCACCTTACTTCATACAACTATATATTATTTTTTAAATACAATATAGTAAAATCTAATCACAATTTCCTAATATAACTAGAAAATAATATTGAAAATCATGCAATGATTTCTTATTTTTGAAAATAGCTACGCTTATGTGGCTCAGTGGTAGAGCACTTCCTTGGTAAGGAAGAGGTCGCGGGTCCGATTCCCGCCATAAGCTCCATCATATTATAAGTATTTAACAAATTTAAGAAATAATTGAATGATTTTTGGGTATAATTCCATTTCAATTCACAAATTAAGGTCGGAGGACACTATGGCAAAAGAAAAGTTTGAACGTAACAAACCGCATGTTAACATCGGTACAATCGGTCACGTTGACCACGGTAAAACAACATTAACAGCAGCTATTACTGCAGTACTTGCAGTTAAAAATGAAGCACAATTTATGGATTATGATCAAATCGATAATGCTCCAGAAGAGAGAGAACGTGGTATTACAATCGCTACTTCACACGTTGAGTACGAAACAGATACACGTCACTATGCACACGTTGACTGTCCAGGTCACGCGGATTATGTTAAAAACATGATTACTGGTGCTGCACAAATGGATGGTGCTATTCTTGTTGTATCAGCAGCGGATGGTCCGATGCCACAAACTCGTGAGCACATTCTTCTTTCTAAACAAGTAGGTGTACCATACATCGTTGTTTTCATGAACAAAGAAGATATGGTTGACGATGAAGAACTACTTGAACTAGTAGAGATGGAAATCCGTGAACTTCTTGATGCTTATGATTTTCCAGGTGATGATACACCAATCACTGCAGGTTCTGCATTAAAAGCTCTTGAAGAAGCAAAAACTGGTACTTTAGGTGAATGGTCTGATAAGATTATTGCACTTATGAATACAGTTGATGAGTACATTCCTGAACCAGAGCGTGAAACTGATAAAGATTTCTTGATGCCAGTTGAAGATGTGTTCTCAATTTCTGGTCGTGGTACTGTTGTAACAGGACGTATTGAACGTGGTGTTGTTAAAGTAGGTGACGAAGTTGAAATCGTTGGTATCCGTGATACACAAAAAACTACTGTAACTGGTGTTGAAATGTTCCGTAAAGAGATGGATCAAGGTGAAGCTGGTGATAACTGTGGTATCCTTATTCGTGGTATCGCTAAAGATCAAGTAGAACGTGGTCAAGTTCTTTGTAAGCCAGGTTCAATTACACCGCATACTAAATTTACTGCAGAAATCTATGTTCTAAGTAAAGATGAAGGTGGTCGTCATACTCCATTCTTTAATGGTTACCGTCCACAATTCTACGTACGTACAACAGACGTAACAGGTGCAATCACTTTACCAGAAGGTACTGAGATGGTTATGCCAGGTGATAACGTAAGTATTACTGCTGAGTTAATTCACCCAATTGCAATGGAAAAAGGTACTAAGTTCGCTATCCGTGAGGGTGGACGTACTGTTGGTGCTGGTGTTGTTGCAGAGATTCTTGAGTAGTCTGGTTTTTCCAGATTGCCCAAAATCCTTTCAAAGGTAATTAATAATGAGAGAAGCAATTCACTTAGGTTGTGAGAAATGTACTAGACGTAATTATCACACAACAAAAAACAAAAAAACTCATACTGAAAAATTTTCAGTAAGAAAATATTGTAAATTCTGTAAAGAACATACAATGCACAAAGAGATGAAACTGTAGTAACAGTTTCTCTCTATTTTATTTAGGCGTGTAGCTCCAATGGTAGAGCACCGGATTCCAAATCCGGGTGTTGGGGGTTCGAGTCCCTCCACGCCTGCCACCCCATTTATTATTAGTAAAGCTTACGAGCTCTATTTATAATAAATGACATTTTAAAATTAATGGAAAGAGTTCATGGAATTAAGTAAATATTTTCACAATGCAAAACTAGAGTTAAGTAAAGTTATCTTTCCTACAAAAGGTCAGGTAAAACAGGCATATATTGCAGTAATTATTGTAGTTTCTGCAATTGCAGCATTTTTAGCACTTGTTGACCTTCTTATGTCATCAATTATGTCAACAATTTTAGGTTAAGGAGAAAGTTATGGCACACCAATGGTACTCGATCCAAACCTATGGAAGCGATAGAGCAGTAAGAGATGCGATTTTTAATATGATTGAAGAGCATGGTCTTCAAGAGTATATTACAGATGTAATTGTTCCTACTGAAGATGTTATCGAAGTAAAAGATGGTAAGAAAAAAGTAAGCGAACGTTCTTTGTATTCAGGATATGTATTTGCAAGAATAGATCTTAATACAGAAATTCAGCATATGATTCAATCAATTCCGAAAGTTTCAGGATTTATTGGTGAAGCAAATGTGCCAACACCTTTAAGTGAACATGATATTAATGTTATACTTGATCGTGTAAATAATCGTGCAGCACCAAAACCAAAAGTCTTTTTTGATAATGGTGAAACTGTTCGTATTATTGATGGCCCATTTGCAAACTTTACGGCAACTGTAGATGAGTACGATTTAGAACATGGTACTCTTAAACTTAATGTTTCAATTTTCGGAAGAGCTACTCCTGTAGATATCTCTTATACGCAAGTTGAGAAAATCATATAATTTAAATTCATAAAAAGGAAGTATTATGGCAAAAAAAGTCATGGACTATATCAAGCTACAAATTGAAGCTGGTAAAGCTAACCCAGCACCACCAGTAGGACCTGCACTCGGACAACGTGGTGTTAATATCATGGAATTCTGTAAAGCATTTAATGAAAAAACAAAAGATAAAATGGGATTTAAAGTTCCTGTTGTAATTACTGTTTATAATGATAGAAGTTTTTCTTTTGTTACAAAACAGCCACCGGCATCTGAACTGTTAATGAAAAAAGCAGGTCTTAAAAAAGGTACAGACAATCCACTTAAAAATAAAGTTGGATCAATTACTCGTGAACAACTTATGGAAGTTGTTGAAGCAAAAATTGAAGATTTAAACACTGATGATAGAGAAATGGCTGCTAATACTTTAGCTGGTTCAGCTCGTTCTATTGGTATTGAAATTAAAGACTAGTTTTGTAAATATCATCGACCACAGTGATGTAAAATTATGTGGCAGAATTATTATGGAGAATTTGTTATGAGCAAAAGATATAAACAATTATTAGAAAAAATTGATAATACAAAATCATATTCAGTAGAAGAAGCAACGACTACTGTAAAAGATTTAAAAAGTGCAAAGTTTGACGAGACTGTTGAAATTGCTATGAATTTAAATGTTGACCCACGTCACGCTGACCAAATGGTTCGTGGTGCTGTTGTTCTTCCTCATGGTACTGGTAAAACAGTTCGTGTTGCTGTTTTCGCTAAAGGTGCCAAAGCTGATGAAGCAAAAGCTGCAGGTGCTGATATTGTTGGTACTGATGATTTAGTTGCACAAATTAAAGAGGGAATCTTCAACTTTGATGTTGTTGTTGCTGCACCTGACTGTATGGGACTTGTTGGTCAAATTGGTCGTATTCTTGGGCCAAAAGGTTTAATGCCTAACCCTAAAACTGGTACTGTTACACCTGATGTTGCTACTGCTGTTAAAAATGTTAAGGGCGGTCAAGTTAACTTTAGAGTTGACAAAAAAGGGAATATCCATGCAGGTATTGGTAAAGCAAGTTTTGAAGCTTCTCAAATTAAAGAAAATTTAGAGAGTTTCCTTGTTGCTATCAATAAGCAAAAACCAGCTTCAGCAAAAGGTCGTTATATTAAAAATGCTGCACTCTCATTAACAATGAGTCCTGCTGTGAAACTTGATGTAATCGAGCTTGCTGATATTAAGTAGTTTTCAACTCTCTTTTGAGAGTTTGAAGATTTTTATTTTGAGATAATATTATCTTAAAGTAAAGATTTTCATTATTGAAAATCTGAATTACTTGGACTAAAGATAGACGGGGGCATCTACCGAGTCGGTAGTGAGCTTAATCGATTCCTTTCACCCCTCTTGAAGTTATGTCTGGAAAGGAGAACTATATGCTTAAGTCAAAAAAAGCTGAAGTAATTGAGCAGTTAACAAACTCATTTGCTAATACGACAGCAGTTGTTATCTGTGACTACAAAGGTTTGACTGTTGGTCAACTAGAAGAGTTACGTAAAGCTGCTCGTGCGAAAGACACAAGTGTTCAGGTTGTTAAAAATACTTTAGCAACAATCGCTTTAAA
>Ga0256828_1000251_pt1 | contig 37195 bp, 41 predicted proteins | sample CV88metaG_FD_185993 | JGI IMG/M metagenome (GOLD analysis project Ga0256828, IMG submission 185993) | Hydrothermal vent microbial communities from East Pacific Rise, Pacific Ocean - CV88 | ecosystem: Environmental > Aquatic > Marine > Hydrothermal vents | place: Pacific Ocean: East Pacific Rise...
TCAACATTTGGTTCATGATCTTCACCTTTAAATGGTGTTGGAACAGCCATTATAAAAGCATCAGCTTCTTGAGGAGTTGTATATGCTTTCATCATACCAGCATCTACTACCTCTTTTACTAGTTCCTCTAAAAAAGGCTCTTCTATATGTATACGACCATCATTTATAGTATCTACTGCATGTTGATTGATATCAACACCTTTTACCATTACACCATTTTTAGCAAAAACTGCACCCGTTGGTAAACCAATATAACCTAAACCTATCATACATAATGTTTTCATCTACTTCTTTCCTTTGTTTTTTAAAAATTCAACTATTTTTTTACTAGCATTACCATCACCATATGGATTATGAGCATAAGACATTTTTTTATAGTATGTCTCATTTGTTAACAATCTTGTAACATTTTCTTCTATCCCATCTGCACTTGCACCAACAAGTATAACTGTCCCTGCTTCTACAGCTTCTGGTCTTTCTGTCGTATCTCTCATAACAACAACAGGTTTTCCTAAAGATGGTGCTTCTTCTTGTACACCTCCACTATCTGTTAATACAAGATAAGCATGATTAAGTAAAAAGACAAAAGGAAGATAATCTAATGGTTGAATCAAGTAAACATTAGAAATACCACTGAGAAGTTTTTGGACTGGTTCTTGTACATTTGGATTTAAATGTACAGGATACACGAAATCAACATCGTGATGTTCTTCTGCTAAGGCTTTTAATCCTTTACATATATTTAAAAAACCATCACCAAAATTTTCACGACGATGACCAGTAACAAGAACAAGTTTTCTATCACTTAAGCTATAACCTTTTGTAGTTATTTGTTCTTTTAAATTCATTTGCAATTCTTCATCTTCATTAATTTTATCAACAATAAGAAAAAGAGTATCTATCACTGTATTTCCAGTTATAACAATATCATTCTGAGGAATATGTTCTTTAAGAAGGTTCTGTTTATTTGAGAGTGTTGGAGCAAAATGGTACTTTGTTATTTGTGTTGTTAAGAGTCTGTTTGCTTCCTCTGGCCAAGGAGAATAAATATCGTTAGTTCTTAGTCCAGCTTCAACATGACCAACTGTAATTTTTTTATAAAATGAAGCAAGTGTTGTTGCTATAGTTGTTGTAGTATCACCATGAACAAGAACAATGTCAGGTTGAAAATCATCTAAAACATCTCGCATACCAAGTAGTACTTTTGATGTTATATCATACAAATCTTGTCCTGCTCTCATAATATCTAAATCATAGTTGGGAACTATTTCAAATAGTTCCAACACTTGATCTAACATTTCCCTATGTTGCGCAGTTACACAAACTTTCATATTGAAAAATTCATTTTGTTTTTCAAACTCTTTAACTAAAGACACCATTTTTATAGCTTCTGGTCGTGTACCAAAAACAATTAAAACCTTCTGCATCACGAAATCCTCCTCATTCTTTTTAAAAAAATACTTATCCGTTATTATTATAGCATTTTTTTGTAATAGCTTATAATACTATATTAATTTTTCTTTTTCATCTCTTGTAAAATAATTTTAAAAAAACCTTGTTCTTGTAAAATCATATCTGCAACATCTCTAAAAACACCTTTACCACCTTTTGATGGTGCTACAAAATCAACTAATTCTTTCATATATATCCTAGCATCTTGTGGTGTTACAGACAAACCACATCTAGTTAAAATAGACAAATCAATGATATCATCACCAATATAAGCTATCTCTTCATCCCTTAAACCATACTCTTGTTTAATATTTTCATACGCTACTAGTTTATCTTTTATTCCATGGTAGTGAAAAGTAAATTTCAACTCTTCCATCCGTTTTTTTACAACATCACTCTCTCTCCCAGTAATAGCACCAACAATAAAATCAAACCGTTTAAGATGAGTTACAATCTGACCATCTTTGACATTATAACATTTATATTCTTTATAATCATTATCATAAATGATACCACCATCTGTTAAAACACCATCAACATCAGTGATGATAGCTTTAATTTTTTTTGCTTTTTCAGATAAACTTTTAGTCATATTTGCAAACCATTTTAACTGCTTTTTCATAGTCTGTTTGTGTATCTATACCTATAGATTCATATGCTGTTTCAACCATTCTAATCTTATACCCATTTTCAATAACTCTAAGTTGTTCAAGTTTTTCTAAACGCTCCAAATAAGTCATCTCCATTTGTGCATACTGCAACAAAAATGTTTTTGTATAGGCATAAATGCCCAAGTGTCTATAAAAATGTAAACTTGAAGGGATTGTTGTATGGTGATTTAAAAGAGTATCCCATTCATCTCGATGATGAGGAATTATTGATCGTGAAAAGTAAATAGCCTCATTATTTTTATTAAGAATAACTTTAACAACATTAGGATTTTTCAAATCATCAACTAAGGCTATTTTATGCATAGCACTTGCCATATTAACATCATTATCTTGTTCAAAAATTAAAGCTAACTCATCAATAAGCTTTGGTTCGATAAATGGTTCATCCCCTTGAACATTAATGACAACATCACACTCTATTTGTTTCACTGCTTCTGCTATTCTATCTGTTCCTGATTCATGATCTTTTGATGTTAAAATGATATTTTCTGTAAATTTTGTACAAACATCTCGTACTTCTATAGAATCAGTTGCTATATACACATCATCTATATTTTTTGCTTTTTTAACTTGTTCATAAACTCTTTGTACAACACTTTTCCCACCTAAGTCTAAAAGTACTTTTCTAGGTAATCTTGAAGAACTTAGTCGTGCTGGGATAATAACAATTTTTCTCATTTTACAATGTATCCTTTTCTTTAAAATAATCCAACTATAACACCAGTACTCACAGCAATATGATACACAATTTGTGTTATATCTTTTGAAATTTGAAGATTTTCACTATTTGGATTACCAAGGACTAAAATAGAATCACCTCGCATAATTATAATGTTTTTACGAAAAAATCTATCAAAATCATAAGTTATCACTTTCCCATTTTGCTTGATGATAAGAATATGTTCTTTATCCGCTCTATCATTAAAGCCACCAACTGCTTTTATATAATCTTCAAATGTAAAACCCTTTACATATGTTTGGGCACCTGGTATTTTTACTTCACCCTGAATGGTAATTACAGAACTTTTTTTAGGTATATAAATAGTATCTTGATCTTCAAGAATGACTGTAGAAAGATTTGTATCTTTATTTAGCACAACCATCCCTTTAGGTTCTATTTGTTTTGCTCTATTTATAAAATCTAGTATAAGTTTTGCTTCTTCTTTTTTGATAGTTGCTCCACCAGTTGTAATAGAACTAGCCGTATATACTCTTGATTCTAAATCTTTTAGTTGTGATTCTATAAGACTTTTTTGTAATTTTGCTACACTTTTTCTATAAAGCTGTATAGCATCTTTATTTGCTAAAGATGAATAAGTTAAAGTATTTAAAACACTTTGAAGAGAAGTGCCTTTTTGAAAAACAAGTGTATGACTTTTTCCAACTTCTCCTTCTACATTAAGTGTAATCTGATTTGCATTATGATCAGAAAGAAACTCTACCTTATCTCCACTAGAAAGCGTATAATGCGCTGTTAAAGTAAGCTTTTTAGTAATGAGCTTATCATGTTCATAATGATACACTATGACATTTGTAGCTGATTTATTAGGAACAACCATTTGTATGAAATTTTGTAAATCTATTTGTTTCTTTTTAAGTTCAAAACGGTACTCTCTCTTAACATCACCAGAAACATAAATATAGTGCTTAATGGTATCTACAAAAATAACATCCCCATTTTTAAACTGCAAAGTATCTAATTTTCCACCAATTAAAAAATCATATAAATCTATATTTTTAAGAAGTTTTCTATCTCGCTTAATACTAATAAAGCGTAAACTTCCATCATAAAGATCAACACCTTTAGCTTTATCTAAAAATTGTAACACACTATCGCTACTTAAGCCTTCATATAAACCTGGTTTTTTAACACTACCTGCTACAAAAACAGTTACTGGTTGATAATTCATCACATTAGCATAGACTTCAACATTATTTTTAAACACTTTTTTAACTGCTTTTTTAATGGCATTATTTAACTTTGAAGCTTCCAAACCAAGTACATGTACGATACCCACTTTTGGAATAAATAAATTTCCCTGATTATCTACAAAAAGTTTTATTTCTGTATTGTAAGCACCCCAAAACATTATAGAAATATTATCACCTACATTAATTTTATAATGAGGATTATATCTGTACTGGCGAATATTAGTAAATTTTCCCATAAAAAGGTTGTAACCAAACACATCATTTTTAATAGGTAGCATTGTTTCATTATTTTCTTCAGGCTGACTTGTAAGTGCTATATCAACACCAAAAAGAGAGGTTAAAAAAAGTAAGCTTAGTATAATTATTTTCATCATTTTCCTTTAATCTATATGCTCTTTTATAATCGCTTCAATTAATGAAATGATACCATAGAGTAATAAAAGGATTAACAATAGAGTAATCACATCTTTAAACTTTTCCGGATACTTATAACCTTGGGGAACAAAAGGTTTTGTTAAAACTAAAAGCATTTTTGAATTTTTATTTATTTCTGTTTTAATCTGTTCCATTTGCAATAATGATTGTTTATATAATTCCTTATTTAATTCCATCATACTTTTTAATCTTTCAAATTCAAAAATATATAAATTTAACGATTTTTTATCTTTACTTGCTAATGTTTTTTTCATTTTATTTAAAGTTTTTGTTGATTCTGTTATATCATTTTTTAAACGTACTATCTCAAAATTGTTTTTATTCATATACTGAGAAAGTTCATTAAGTTTTGCTTGTTTTTGAAGAAGTTGCCCTTCAAGAGATGCTATGAGACTTAATTGTGCTTGAGCAGTTTGTGATGGATCAAGAAGTGTATATTTATTTTGAAACTGTTCTAAATCTTTTATAGATTTTTTAAGAACCATCTGATTTTCTGTAACTTGCTTTGCTATGGACATTAACTGTTTTTGAGCGATGAGTTTATTATACTCATTAATCTTACTATCTGCATCTACTACAAGTTGTTGTACTATTTTGTAAGAAATTTGAGGATTTGTATGAAGAAAGGAGATATTTAATATATTTGTTACAGGATCAAAAATAATTGTTAATCTTTTATTATAAAGATACAATAAGTCCTCTTTTGTAGCCCAATTTTTTAATCTTTGAACTATATCTATATTTGTACTCTTATAATGTTTTTGAAGATGAAAAAGCTTATCAATATTTTTCAACTCATCAAAAGATGTCAAATAAGTTTGTATAGCATAAATACTTTGCGTATCTGAACTCGTTGGCATTAAAAAGGGTAATCCACTTAATGATGCTTTATTTCCATTAAGATCTTTAATGACAACTTGTGTTTTTGCTTCATATAACTCTGATTTTATAAAAAATATATAAATCATACCTACTAAAAAAATTGTAAAAAATAAGATTGCTTTTTTCTTTAATTGTTTTATTTTCTTCATATTATACCTTATTTAAATTTTGATATTTTTCTATCGCTTCATTAATATCTTCATAATACACTATTTTTCCATCGTTAACAACAATACCTGCATCACAAATATTTTTTAAATCGCTCATAGAATGGCTAACCATAAGAACATTAGAATGTTCTATCTTTTTCATCAAAGCATTTTTAGATTTTGTTTTAAATTTTGCATCACCTACCGATAATGTTTCATCTATAAGTAAGTAATCAAAATCAAAGGCTAAACTTAAACCAAAACTTAATCTACCTTTCATACCACTAGAATAAATTTTAATAGGCATATCAAAATAGTTGCCAAGCTCACTAAAATCTAGTACAAATGCTATCACTTTTTGAATCTCTTCTTCATTTTTATTAAAAATACGACATACAAATTTGACATTTTGTCTTCCAGTCATACTTCCCTGAAAACCACCACTAAGTCCCATAGGCCATGAAAAAGATTTATCAGAATAAATTCGCCCTTTATTTGGAAAATCTATACCACCAAGCATTCTAAGCAATGTACTCTTTCCTGCACCATTTCTTCCAAGTATTCCTATATTTGTTTCTTGTGGTAAAATCATGGAAACATTGTTTAAAATATAATTTTTTCCCATTTTTGTCTTATAGTATTTCGTTGCATTTTCTAAAATTATCATGACATTATTATCTTTTTTTCTGATTTTTTATAAATCCAAAGCCCAAAGAACATCGGTATTAAAGTCCAAAATAGCATATATGTATAACTCACATAATGGGTATGTAGTGGATAAAAGTAGTTACCACGAATCATCTCCATAAAATGAACAACAGGATTATAAAGCAAAAGATCTCTTGCCATAGGGGGGAGAGAATCTAAGGTGTAAAATAATCCAGAAAGAAAAAACATAGGTAAAAACATTAGATTAATAATTTTTTTAAAATTTTCATAAAAGAAACTCATAACTGCAAAAAATATACCCAAACCCAAACCAAAGAATGCCATCCAAATATATGCTATCATAACACCAAAAATATTTTTACATGTAAGATCTAAACCTAAGAACCAACCAACAGCAAGAAGCAGTAAAATAACTATACCACTTAAAGTCACTTCTATCAAAAATCTACTCACTATTGTATCTATAGGTTTTACTTGTTTATAAACAAACAAAGCTTTATTTGCATTAAAAGCATCCATACTCTTTACAGAGATATTTTTAAACATATTGTACGCTACAAAACCTGTAGCTAAAAAAACAGGATAAGAAACACCATCTGCTATTTTTGCACCTAAGAGATTTCTAATGGTGGCAAAAACAATAATCATAGCCATAGAATCAACAATAGCCCAAATATAACCAAGCTTTTGACTTCCAAATCGTGTTACAATCTCTCTTAAAAAGAGTGCTTTTATAACAGAAAAAAATATCTCTAAAGGTTTTCTTTTTTTAATTTTTACCATTATCTACTTTTTAGTGCCATTTTATCTAAAAGTGACTTAAATTTTTAAAACTCTCCTGTGTCATAAAAATTTCAGTTATAATTACAAAAAAATTATGGATACAACAATATGAAATTTACTTTAGAAGCGACAAGTGGTAAAGCTCGTGCTAGTACGATACAAACAGCACATTCAACTATAAAAACACCTGTTTTTATGCCAGTTGGAACGGTTGGTAGTGTGAAATCTTTAGATGTACATGATGTACTAAATCTCCTTGGTGCTGAGATTATTTTAGCAAATACTTATCATATGTATTTGCGTCCTAGTGATACAACTGTTGCAAAAATGGGAAAACTTCACGGTTTTACAAAGTACCCAAAAAGCTTTTTAACAGACAGTGGAGGTTTTCAAGCATTTAGCCTTTCTGATATATCTAAACCAAAAACAGATGGTATAGAATTTCGTAGCCATATAGACGGAAGTAAACACTTTTTTACCCCAAAAAAAGTGATAGATATTCAGCATAATTTAGGCTCAGATATTATGATGATCCTTGATGACCTTGTTGCTCTTCCTGCAACACAAGAGCGTATAAAAATTTCAATAGAACGAACAACAGCATGGGCAAAAGAGTCTATAGAATATTTTCGTAAAAAACAAAAAGAAGGTGTTGGGGTTAATCAAAATATTTTTGCTATTATTCAAGGGGGGACAGACAAAGCTTTTCGTACAAAAAGTGCTACTGAACTTTGTGCATTAGATTATGATGGGTTTGCTATAGGTGGTCTAAGTGTTGGTGAACTTAACAATGAAATGTACGATACAGTAGAACACACAACACAATATATGCCAGAAGATAAACCTCGCTATCTTATGGGTGTAGGTACACCTGAAGATCTCATAGAAAACATAGAAAGAGGTATAGATATGTTTGACTGTGTTATGCCTACAAGAAATGCAAGAAATGGTACACTCTTTACCTCTTTTGGAAAAATGAATATTAAAGGTGCTAAATATAAAGAAGATCCAGCACCAATAGATCCAGAATGTCAATGCCTTACATGTAAGACTTATTCAAGAGCTTATATGAATCATCTTTTTCGTTCAAGAGAGATTACCTATTTTAGATTAGCAACTATTCACAACCTCCACTACTACCTCAACCTTATGAGAGAGGTCAGAGAAGCTATTTTAGAAGATAAATTCGCTCAATACAAAAAAGAATTTTACGCTAAAAGGAGTTAAAGTATGAATGATGCAACTGATATAACAACACTCTCACTGCGAATGGCTATTTTTGCAGTGATAGCGATTATCTTTTTCTTTGTACTTAGAAAAAAAGATTAAAAATATTTAGGGATAAGCTCTTGAATTCTTTGATAGATTTTTTCAAAATCTGTTGAATACACACGAGTTTCCCCGATAGCTGTAATAAAATTAGTATCTCTTTGCCAGCGAGGCACCAAATGAAGATGAATATGTTCAGCGATACCAGCACCAGCACTTGCTCCTAAATTCATTCCAATATTAACACCATGTGCACCAAAACCCTCTTTTAAAAGATGTACCCCTTTTTGTGCTAAGCTACTCATATGTAACCATATTTCAGGGTTAAGCGTTTCTAATTTATCTGTATGTATATGAGGTATAATCATAAAATGCCCTGGTGTATAAGGGTAACGATTCATAACAACAAAACAATACTCATCTCGATGGAGTACATGTAAAGCTAAATCCTCTTGTACATGTTGGCTAATGTGACAAAATACACACCCTTCTATCTTATGATTTGTGACATATTCATCTCGCCATGGTGCATATAAAATATTTTCCATAGTATCCCCTTTTTAGTAAAAGTACCTTATAGAAGCAAAACCATAGGCTCCACTCTCCTCTATAAGATCTATTTGTTGCATATCTATAATACCACCAAGTGCTATCACTTTTATATCTACCATTTTTACGATATTTTTTAAGGCTTCAATGCCTTTTGGTTCACCTTTATTTGGTGTTGTAAAAATAGGACTATAAGTTACATACTCAGCACCTAAATCTTGTGCAAGTAAAACCTCATCTATATTATGCGTACTTACAATAACTTCTAAACCTAATGCTTTTGCCTCAGGTATAGTTTCTATTTGTTTAGAAGTAAGATGGACACCTGTTGCCCCAAGTTTTGAAGCAAGTTGATAATCTTGATGCAAAAAAGTTTTAAGCATAGAAAAATTTTTACACACATCTAAAAAATGTTCCGCTTGAAGTGCATAATATTCATTATGCTTATCTCTATAAAGTGCAAAATCTGGTAAATGTTGCTTGAAACTCTCTTGTAAAATACTACGAAAAACTGCTGGTGTATCAGTATAATGTTCTCGTGAAGTAATGAGATATTTTTTCATACTATTTTCTCAAAAGTGGATTCTCAAACTTTATACACTTTACCTCTACATTTTTTTCATAACGCTCCGCCATACTATGGACATGGTATGCTAACCTATCCATAAGATACAGTTCATCTTTTGCATACTTTTTCTGAACTTTTTCTATATAGTTTTGTAAAAATTGTAGTTTTTCTAACTCATTTTCAAAGACTAATGCTTGTATAATCTCTTTAGCTTTTTTATACTCATCATCACCACAAGTACTTAAAAAATCATAACTTAAATCAATTGTTTTAAGATTATGATGTGCTTTTGAAAATGCAAACTGATTATACAACATGCATCCTACAAAGTACTCTATGTCAGAAGGCTCATATTCAGAGTACTCATACCCATCCTCTTCAAAACGCTTATGCCACATAGTTAAAATCTCTTCTATTCTAGTATTCATCATCATCCTTTTATATAATATTATTCATCTCATCTTCTGTAAGTGTCGTAACCTCTAATGCAATCGCTTTATCATACTTACTTCCAGCATCTTCACCATAAATGAGATAATCTGTTTTTTTACTTACACTTCCACTCACTTTAGCACCTAAACTTTCTAACATCTCTTTAATCTTACCACGACTTTCACTCATAGTTCCTGTTAAAACAACTCTCTTCCCTTTAAAAGGATTTTCCTCTGCTTCTTGTTTCTCTTCTGGAGCCTGTGGTTGTAGTCGTTCTTGAAGTTGTACAACTGTTTGCGTATTAACACGCATAAATTCTAAGTAACTTTCTGCCATCTCCTCCCCTATACCATCTATGAGAAGAAGCTGTTCTTTACTTACATGTAAGTATGCCAAACCAAAATATTCTGCTATCATTTTAGAAGCAACCTCCCCTATATGCTCAATACCAAGAGCATTAAGGAAACGCCAAAGTTCACACCCTTTTACATTTTCGATAGCATCTAAAAGATTTTTTGCTCGTTTCTCTTTAAAGCCTTCAAGTTCTAGTAATTTTTCTAAAGTTAAATCAAAAAGATCAAGCATACCTTTTACTAAGCCTACTTGAAAAAGTTGTTCTACGATTTTTGTACCTAAACCATCAATATTTAAGCATGGCTTAGAAGCAAAGTAGATAAGGGCATTAACAACTCGTGCCTTACATTCAAGATTTTGACACTTAATCAATACCTCCTCTTGTAAGAGTTCACTACCACAGACAGGACAATGTGTTGGTCTTATAACCTTTTGTTCTCCACCTATGCGTCGTTCCTGTAAAACTTTTATAATTTTAGGTATCACATCACCACTGCGTAAAATAATGACACTATCCCCTATACGAATATCTTTTCTTTCTATTTCATCAAAATTATGCAGTGTTGCACGCTCAACAACAACACCCTCTATCTCAGTAGGTTCTACGATAGCTACAGGTGTCACGGCACCTGTTCGTCCCACTTGTAAAATAATTTCTTTGATTTTTGTTACTTTTTCTACTGCTGGAAACTTATAAGCAACTGCCCATCGTGGTACTTTAACAGTGTAGCCCATATCTATTTGTGAAGATATTTCATTAACTTTGACAACCATACCATCAAGCATCATGGCATAACTCTCTCGCTCTTGTTTCATCTGCTCATAAATAGCTTCTATCTCATCATACCCTTGCGTTATAGAACGAAGAGGTGGTTCTTTAAAACCTAATTCATAAATATAAGTCATTTTATCACTCAAGTACTTATGAGGCAAAGTATTTTGCCCTACACCATAAGGTAAAAAAACCAAATTTCTTGACGCTGTAATCTTTGGATCTAACTGCCGTAAACTTCCAGCAGCAGCATTACGCGGATTTGCAAATAAAGACTCACCATTTTTCAAGCGTTCTTCATTAATCTTTTCAAACTCCTTCTTAAAAATAACAACCTCACCACGAATCTCTAAAAAACTTTTCTCTTTAATACTTAAAGGGATAGAGCGAATACTCTTTACATTTTGAGTGATGAGTTCCCCCTCTACACCATCACCTCGAGTAATTCCTTTGACTAATATACCATCTTCATAGATAAGATTAAGGGAAGCACCATCATACTTTGGTTCACAATAAAAAGTTACATTTTTATCAAGTTTATATGTTTTTTTTAACCATTTTTGTAAATCATCACTAGTAAAAATATCTTCAAGTGACCACATACGAGAAGGATGTTTTGCTTTAGAAAAACCATCACTTATACCACTGCCTACTCTTTGTGTAGGAGAATCTTCAGCTACTTCATTTGGATGTTGCAATTCATACTCAGAAACTTCATGATAGAGCGCATCATACTCTTCATCACTTGCAATAGCATCATCTAGTACATAGTAATGATATGCCCACTTATTTAACTTTTCAACGGCTTGTTTATATACTTGTTTATTCATAATGTTATTTTAGCAAAATAGCTATTTTTTTATCTATAATCTTTCGCTGTTTTTGCGATTTTTCATACTGCTTTATCTCTCGTAACCAAAATATTACTGCTCGTTTATAACCATTAAAAGAAGCTACATGTAACATATAAATTCTTTGCTTTTGGCTTAAATACTTTTTAATTAAAGCAGACCAAAGAAGTTTTGAGACATCATCATCACATTTTTCTAATGCATCAAATGCTTTTTTATACTTTTGATTATAGTAAGCTGTTGCAAAGTACTTATATTTTTTCGGAAGATTATGCAATGTTTTTAGCGTAAGTTTTTGGTTAAGCAAGGCAAAATAAGCTTGAAGTTCGTCATCATTTACAACCTCGTGTATAGCTTCATAACGCTTACATGTAACGCGTGTACCTACACTTATATACACGGCACATTCCCCAAGATATACCCGTGCTAAAGTTCTTAAATCAGCACTTTGTTTAGCATAATGCTCAGCCATTTTTTTGTCAGATTTTGCCAAAATCTCATCATAACTAAGATACTCTTGTACAAAAGAATGAAAAGCTCTTGCACTTTTATACTGCCATTCATTTTTTTCTACATCTAAAGAACAACTATTGAAAAAAAAAACTATAACAAGAAAAAATAATCGTATCATGGTAATTCTACCTCTTGTGCTTGTTTTGTTTCTAAAAGTGTATCTACTTTTTCTATAATTTGATTCGATTTATGAATAGCCATAGAAACTTCTTCTTTTATATCTGCTACATCTTTATCATACCCACCAACCTCACGAACAATACCATCAAGTTGTTGTAATTTTTTAGCTATATCTTCTAAGATGTTTTCAAATTGGTGTAGAGATTTTGAAGATGGCTCTACTATTTTTGCATCTAAAGTAGCACTTGTCTTTGTAAAGTTATTTGTAATCTTTTTCATATTTTCCATAGCATCACTTAAAGATTTTAAAGAGTGTATAAATTGTTTTGTTGCTGTTTTATCCCCTGTTACCGTTGTTAAAAGAGCATCATCTTTCACAAGTTTTTTACTAAAAGCATCAAGATTTCTTAGTATAGAAAGGAGTTCAGAGTCATTACTTGAAAGGTAAGTTGTGATTTTTTCTATATTATCAATAATATGCATCATCTTTTCTACAACTGGATCTAGTTTTTCAATCATATCATTAATATCATCACTTTGCACTAACACTAACATTGCCCCTTCTTTAAGAGTTTTGTTATGATTTTGTGGCGTATGCAGTTCAATATGAGCAGAACCTATAAGAGGTTTTTTCAGTACTAAAGTACTACCATATGCTATCCATTTTTGATTTTTTTGTGTTACTACAAAAGAAATAAGTACTTTTCCATCCTCTTGTAGTTGCATCTCCTCTATAGTTCCTATAGCAAAACCAGAAAATTTAATGGGCATACCAACACTAAAATACTGTGCGCTTTTTACTTGAAAAAAATATTGATATTTTTTATCGAAAGCACCTTTTTCCTTAAGTAAAAATCCTAAAAAACCACCAAGACTTATAAAAAAGATAAGAATAAAAAGCCCAACTGCAAGTTTCATTTTATTATATTGCATAGCGTTCCTTTATAGTGTATTGCATTACTCAATACATCTAAAATAATGATTTGCTGGTTCTCTTGAATTTTTATCATTTGCTTTATTATACTTTGTATATCTTTTAAACTCTCTGTAATGGTATAGGGAACTTTAATGATAACCTTTTGTTTTTGCATCATAAAGGCACGAATATACATCACATAAAAAATCTCTTCCATACTACACGCTACAATTCTCTTCTTAGCAATAGTTTCAAGACCTAAAATTTTAAGTTTTTCTAAAGCAAGACATTCTGCTTTGATAATACTCATTCTTTGGTGTACTTCAGGAATAAGTGCTATGTTTTCCAGCATATTCAGATTAGATATAAGTGGCGTCTCACTAGAAATAAGAACATAATCTCGTTCTTGTAGCAAAAAATCTTCTAAGAGTTCATAATTTTCAAAAAGTCTTACAGTGATTGAATAAGTAATGATAACACCTCTATAAAAAATATAGCAATAAAAAGCTTCACCATCCCATTTAAAACTGAGATGGGAATTGCCGTATAACTCTGTTGCGTTTGTAGTCCACTGTAGATAGGAATCATCATTGTAAACAAACCAAAAGCGATACTTTTTACAAGTAAAATAACCAAATCTTGAATATCTAACGCATCTATAAGAATATATTTATAAGTAGAAAAATCAAAATGAAGATAAAACATAGTAAAAATAAACCCACTACTTAACATAATAAGTGCAAATAAAATTGATAAAAAAGTCAAACTGATAACACCACTAATAATGCGAGGTAGAAAAAGATAGTCAATCATATCTATTTTATACTCAGCTAGTGTGTTTAATTCATTGTTTACTTTCATAACTGCTATCTCTGTATTTATCGCAGCACCTGAACGAAGAGCAATGAGAATAGCTGTAAAAAAAGGAGCAAATTCATCCATAACAAAAGTAATAATGATAGAACCTATCTCATGCTCAAGTGCGTATTCATTTGCTAAGTAAATAACAACTCCAATGATAACAGAACCAAATAAAATCGCCATCATGATAAACAAAGGAATAATTTGTACAGCAGTAAAATAAATTTGCTTTACAAGAACCATTCTCATGGCTGGATTATAGCTTTTTGGATGGAGCATATGCAAAAAACAAAGAGAAGAAAAATGGAATGCTTTATAAAAAGAGTCTAAAGAGTGTAATGTTTTTTCTCCAACCTCTTCTACAAATCTCATTATCATAATCTACCCTTTAGACTTTTGTATAGAGCCATTTTTTTTGAGAGTAAATATACCAGTATATCACCCCTTTTATAAGTGTTTCTATATTCATAATCATAAAAATCACAACAACACCATAACCCATTTTATACGCTATAAATGAAGGAATAACACGAAAAAACCATAAAGAAGCTACATTAATTTTAAGGGTTGTTTTTGTAGCCCCAGCCCCACGAAGTGAAGCAGAATAAACAAACATAATAGCAAGAGGAATCTGAGCAAGACCAACTAAAATAAGGTACTCAGAAGCAATAGCTATAGTATAACTATCTTGTGTAAAAAATCCTACTAAAAATTCAGGAAAGAGAATCATAACAAGACCAACACTACCCATAAAAGTGTAAGCTATACGACCAGATATTATTCCCATAGCATATGCTTTCTCAAAATTCTTCATCCCTAGATTTTGTCCAACAAGAGCCATAGAAGCTATAGCAAACCCAAACCCTGGCATAAACGCTATTCCCTCTATACGAAGCCCCACTTGATACCCTGCAAGTTCTGCTGTTCCATACGCTGTAATGATAGAAACAAAGACTAAAAAGCTTAAACTAGATATTCCTCTGTCAAGTGCGGCACTCCAGCCCACTTTCAAAACACGAAGAACATCTTTTTTTCTCACTATTGGCAAAAAATCAAGTTTAGCATCTGTTTTTTTCAAAAGGATATAGTAAGCAATAACATTAAATATGTAAGAAAAAACTGTTGCAATAGCAGCACCCTCTATACCCATCGCTTCAAAACCAAAATGCCCAAAAATAAGTATATAGTTTAAAAATGCATTGAGTGCCGAAGAGAAAAGCTTAATATATAAAGAACTTTTTGTATCACCAGCCGATGAAAGAGCATTATATAAAAGATTGTCTATAAAAATAACCACTATACCTAAAGAAAGGATTTTAAAGTAAGCACTTCCCTCCTGAACAACCTCAGGTGTTGCACCCATAAAGCTATACATGTAAGGACTTCCAAAATAACCTCCTAAAGTCACAAAAAATGACAATGCAATAGCTAAAAGTGCTAAAGAAAAAAGTAAAGAAGAAGCTCTTTTCTTTCTCCCTTGCCCTATAAAGCGAGAAATGAGAGCATTACCACCTATAACATAAAGGGTCATTAATACATTAATCACCATCATAAACTGCATACTCATACCAACAGCTGCAAGTGCCGATACACTGACTGTTCCTACCATAAGCATATCTATAAGTACTTGTAAAATATCTACAAGATGTTTTAATGCTGCTGGAAATGCTAAAGAGAGAACTTTTTTTGTATCTTGTGAAATTATTGTGCTAATGTTGCCACCTTTTGCATTTCTTGTATAAGTGCTTCTTTTGTTTCAAAAGTAAAAACTACCCTATTTTTTTTCTCTTCACCAAGAGGTGTAAAGTCAAAAACCAAAACAAAATGTAAAATTGTAACCTTTGCACCATAAAGATCAATCCATTCTAAACTCATTTCAGCAACTTCACCTTGCATATCAACAACCCCAGCAGGATAAAGCCTTGTTACTTTTGTTAAATCTAAATCACCTTGTGTTGATTTATATATCACCCTATCTCCTTAATATTTTCTTTTGCTATTACCCATTTATAAAAAACTGCCCCAATAAAAAATCCACTTCCTAACCATACAGTAATCATCTCGAGTGAAAAATTTTCTTCTGCTAAAAAACCTATCATAAAAGAAGTTAAAACTGCTGTACTTAAAAATAGCATATCATTATAAGCCACTATTCTACCATAATAATTTTTATCTATATTTTTTTGTAAAAGTGTATAGCTATAAGACCATAAAGTTGTTGTAAAAAAACCAACACAAATACTTGCAACTAAAGAAAGATAAAAAGAATTCATCATATATGCCCATAACCAAATGGCGAATCCTTGCGCTATAAAAAGATAAAAAAAGCGTTGATTGTTAATCCATTTTCCAAGAACAAGAGGACCAAAAACTAAACCAATAGCTCGACTCGAATGTAAAAGACCAAGAGCTAAAGAAGTTGCTATAAAAGAAGCATAGTAACGCTCAACCATAAGTGCTACAAGTGCATCAAAAGCTGTTAAGCCAACAAAAGCATGAACTACCATTAAATATAATGCTTGTGGTGTAGCTTTCAGATAAAAAAATGTCTGTTGCATCATCACAAAAAGATTCTCTTTAGAAGCACAGCTTTTTATATTTATAGACAAAGGAAAAAGAAGTATAAAAGCTATAAAAAACATTATGGTATCAAATATAAATGCTATATAAACACCGACACTATAAACAACAAATCCACTAATTGCCATACCCAAAGTATAAGAAAAAGACCAAATAATCGAATGAAGTTCATTAGCTTTTTGGAGTTTGTCACCTGCTAAAATTTTAGGTAAAAGTGACATCTCTGTTGTAAAATAAAAAGAGGCTGCTGCCATCTTAAAAAAGATAAGAAAATAAAGTAGCATTAAATCATCTACATCTTTAACTTGTAATAAAAAGAGTGTACTTAACATCTCGATAAATATAAGTATTAGCATAAGGCGTTTTGGCTTAAACATATCTATAACAGCACCAGAAAAAGGTGCTTGAACAACACCTGCTAAAAAGTGAAGCATTGCTACAAAGGCTACTGTTTTTGCATCTACATGTAAATGTAAAAGTAATGTATAAATAGCCACATTACTAAACCATGCACCAAAATAAGATATGAGTTGTATAAGAGAAAGTCTTCTTAAAACACTTTCCTCTTGTAAAAGTTGTATATAAAGTTTCATTAATGCAAGATTATCATATTTTTATTAAAGCAATGAAAAAAAATGCCGATATTGTGTTTAACAACTCTATTTTATTTCAAGGAGTATCTCATGGATGGCTTAGCACATGTTGCAAATCAACAAACACAACAAATAAACACACACTCTAGTTCCGCAGTAATGGATGTCAAGGCAAAAACTATTGAAACCCATCATCAAGCGCAACAGGTGTCGCAACAGACACAAAATAATTTACTTGATGAAAAAAAAAATATTCAAGATATAGATAATGATAGTAAAATCAAATCTCAAAAACAGGTTGAGCATCTCGTAGATAAGCTTAATAATGCTCTTTCTCCACTTAACACAAGCATTAAGTTTGGTGTAGATAATAATGACATTTTTTATGTTTCTGTTATAGAAGAAAAAACAAATAAAGTGATAAGAAGATTTCCAGCAGAAGAAGCACAATCTCTTTTACCAAAAATGGAAGAAGTAACTGGTATCTTATTTGATTCAAAAGGATAAATATTTTTTATAAGCAAATTCTCACATACATTTAGTTATAATCGCGTTAATTATTTTACAATAGAAAGGTTTTTTACATGAAAAAAAGTGTTAAAAAAGTAGTATTAGCTTACTCTGGCGGACTTGATACAAGCGTTATTTTAAAATGGCTTCAAGATGAATATAAATGTGAAGTTGTTACTTTTACAGCAGATTTAGGGCAAGGTGAAGAGTTAGAACCTGCACGCAAAAAGGCACTTGAACTTGGTATAAAACCTGAAAACATCTTTATAGATGATCTTCGTGAAGAGTTTGTAAAAGATTTTGTATTTCCTATGTTTAGAGCAAATACTATCTATGAGGGTGAATACCTTTTAGGGACATCTATCGCTCGTCCACTCATTGCAAAAAGACAAGCTGAAATCGCTAAAATCACAGGTGCTGATGGTGTAAGTCATGGTGCTACTGGTAAAGGAAATGACCAAGTTCGTTTTGAGATGGGTTATTTAAGTCAAGATGCTACACTTACTATTATCGCTCCATGGAGAGAATGGGACTTAAACTCTCGTGAAAAACTTTTAGCATATGCTGCAAATCATGGCATTCAAATTGAGAAAAAAGGAAAAAAATCTCCTTACTCAATGGATGCTAACCTCCTTCATATCTCTTATGAAGGTGGTATTTTAGAAGATCCTGCTGCTGAGCCTGAAGAGTCTATGTGGTTATGGTCAAACTCACCTGAAAATGCTCCAGATAAGGCTGAGTATATCGAACTTACATACAAAAATGGTGACCCTGTAGCACTTAATGGTGAAGCGTTAAGCCCTGCTACAATGCTTAAAACATTAAATGAACTTGGTGGTAAGCATGGTATAGGTCGTGTTGACATCGTTGAAAACCGTTTTGTTGGTATGAAAGCTAGAGGTTGTTATGAAACTCCAGGTGGAACTATTATGTTAAAAGCACACCGTGCAATGGAATCTATTACACTAGATCGTGAAGCTGCACATCTTAAAGATGAGATGATGCCTCGCTATGCAAAACTTATCTATAATGGTTTCTGGTTCTCACCTGAGAGACAAATGCTTCAAGCAGCTATTGACAATACTCAAGAATTTGTAGAAGGAACAGTAAGATTAAAACTCTACAAAGGGAATGTTATCGTAGTGGGAAGAAGTTCTGATGTTTCACTTTTCAATCCTGAATACTCAACTTTTGAGGAAGATGAAGTCTATAACCAAAAAGATGCAGAAGGTTTTATTAAACTTAATGCACTTCGTTTTATCATTGAAGGTAAAGCAAGAAAAAATAAATAACTTCATAAAAAAGGAAAGATATGAGTATGATTAAAATCGATATGAACTCTCCTGAGTTCATCGAAGTGATGGAAAAAACAGTTAAATTTACAGATAAAGTAAACAAACAGTTTGATTGGGTTTACAATCCTCAGGAGGAAGTAAACGAAGGCGTACAAATGGGTCTTGCCCGAAATAAAATGATGTATGGCAAACGATTTTGTCCATGTTTTATGGTTGAAGAAGTTGATGGTAAACCAAAATCTGTAGATGATAGAGTTTGTCCATGTAAACCAGCTATAGAGCAAGAGATACCAGAAAATGGTGTATGTCACTGTGGTATTTTCTGTACACCTGAGTTTGCAGAGAAAAAACGCATCGAACTTGGTATGGAAGAAACAGTACATACACATTCTCGTGGTCTTTCTAAAGAAGAGTGTGAACTGCTTGTAAAACAAAGTGAACTTGATGGTGATGAACTTGTTTCACTTCTTGAAGCAAGAGAACTTGGCATGATACACTTTACACTTGTAGATGTTCGTGAGTATATGGAATGGCAAATGGGTCATATTAAAGGTGCTGATACACTTGTACCAACAAGCTCATTTTTTCAAACTTGGGAAGAAGCAAAACTTGGTAAAGATGATAACATTATCGTGTACTGTCATGTAGGTAGTCGCTCGGCACATGTTGCAAGAATTTTAACAGACAATGGTTATAAACATATCGGTAACTTAACACATGGAATCGTTTCTTACTCTGGTGAGATAGAAAGATAACAATCAAACTATAGGAAAAATTTATGAAAGTACTTTTAATCAAAGATGTACAATCTTTAGGAAAAACTGGTGAAGTTAAAGAAGTAAAACCAGGATATGGTCAAAACTTTTTAATTAAAAAAGGTTTTGCAAAACCTGCAACTCCAGAAATCATAGCAGAACATGAAGCAGAAGTTAAAAGAAAAGCTGAGGAAGAAGCTGCTGAAATAGCAAGACTACAAGAAGTAGCACAAAAACTTGAAAAAGCAGAAGTGATTATCACGAAAAAACTTGGGCAAAATGGTCACCTTTTTGGTGCTGTCACTAAAGAAGAAATTGCTGAAGCACTTCAAGAACAACATAACATTGCAATAGACAAAAAACATATTACAGATAAAAAAGCAATTAAAACTGTTGGTGAACATGATGTTGATTTGAAACTTGGTCATGGTATTCACGCTGTTTTACATGTAGATGTTCAAGGGGAATAATTTTTATGTTTGATGCAACAACCATTCTTGCTTATAAAGGTAAGAACAAAGCAGTTATTGGTGGTGATGGTCAAGTCACTTTTGGTAACTCTGTATTAAAAGGGAATGCAACAAAAATTCGAACACTTCACCATGGCAAAATCTTAGCAGGTTTTGCTGGGAGTACAGCAGATGCGTTTAATCTTTTTGATATGTTTGAAGAGTTTTTAGAAAATAAAAAGGGGGATATCTTAAAGTCCGTTGTTGAATTCTCTAAAGCATGGCGAAAAGACAAAGTACTTCGTCGTCTTGAAGCGATGATGATTGTTCTGAATAACGATCATATTTTTATTCTTACAGGAAATGGTGATGTTGTAGAACCTGAAGATGGTGAAATTGCCTCTATTGGAAGTGGTGGTAATTTTGCTATCTCTTCGGCTCGTGCCTTAAAAAAACATACAAATATGGATGAAGAAGAGCTTGTCAAAGAATCTCTTCATATTGCTGCTGATTTATGTATATATACAAACCACAACATTAAAACACTCATACTAGAGGATACAAACTCATGAATATGACACCAAAAGAGATAGTTGCATACCTTGACAACTATATCATAGGACAAAATAACGCAAAAAAAACAATTGCATTAGCACTTCGTACTCGCTACCGTCGTATGCAACTCGATGATGATATGCGACAAGAGATTAAGCCTAAAAATATTTTAATGATAGGCTCAACTGGTGTTGGTAAAACAGAAATTTCTCGCCGTTTAGCAAAAATGATGCAAGTACCTTTCATTAAAGTAGAAGCTTCTAAATATACAGAAGTTGGTTTTGTTGGTCGTGATGTAGAATCTATGATTCGTGATTTAGTTGTGAACTCTATCTCTATTGTTAAAGCAGAAAAAGAAGAAGCAAATAAAGAAAAAATAGAAAACTACATTATTAATCGTATTACAGATAAACTTGTTCCCCCTCTTCCAAAAGGTGCAAGTGAAAGTAAAAAAGATGACTACCAAAGACTTCTTGAAGCAATGGAAAAACGGGTAGAATCTGGTGAAATGGATGATAAAACCATAGAAATAGATGTAGAAAAAAATATTTCTGTTGAATTTAATGATACTAACCTACCCCCAGAAATGGCAAAGGTACAAGAAAATTTTTCAAAAATATTTGCTGGTATAAACAAAGAAGATAATAAAAAAGAGGTAACAGTTAAAGATGCTAAAGTACTCTTGCGTCAAGAAGCAAGTGCTAAACTTTTAGATATATCTAGTCTACAAGCAGAAGCACTCCATCGTGCTGAAAATGGTGGAATCATCTTTTTAGATGAGATAGATAAAATCGCTCTGAGTGAAAAATCACAAGGAAGAAACGATCCATCAAAAGAGGGAGTACAAAGAGATTTACTTCCTATCGTTGAGGGAAGTAGCGTTTCTACAAAATATGGAACAATCAATACGGATCATATACTTTTCATCGCAGCTGGTGCATTTCATGTAAGTAAACCAAGCGATTTAATTCCTGAACTTCAAGGGCGTTTTCCACTACGAGTAGAGCTTGAAAGTTTAACAGAAGAGACACTCTATAAAATTTTAACACAAACACAAAATTCTCTCTTAAAACAATATGAAGCACTCTTAGGTGTTGAAGAGATGGAACTTATTTTTGAAGAAGAAGCAGTTCGTGCTATAGCTAAACTTGCACAAAAAGCAAATGAAACAGCAGAAGATATAGGTGCAAGAAGACTTCATACCGTTTTAGAAAAAATCTTAGAAGATATAAGTTTTGAAGCAGATGAGTACAAAGGTGAAGAGTTTGTTGTTACAAGCCAACTCGTACATGAAAAACTTGACTTGGTTGTAGAAGATGACGACCTCTCAAGATATATATTATAAGGACATAAATAGAATGACAAAAGCTGGTTTCGTTTCGCTTATAGGGCGACCAAATGCAGGAAAAAGTACGCTTATGAATTCTCTCTTGGGAGAAAAAATTGCAATGGTAAGCCAAAAAGCGAATGCAACACGCAAGCGTTCTAATGCTATAGTGATGCATGATAATGCTCAAATCATCTTTGTAGATACACCAGGACTCCATGAAAAAGAAAAAGTACTCAATCAGTTTATGCTTGATGAAGCACTTAAGGCTATGGGAGATTGTGATGTTATTGTCTATCTTGCTCCAGTAACAGACTCCTTAGAACACTACGAAAAATTTTTAAAGCTCAATAAAAAAAATATTAAACACATTATTGCTCTTAGTAAAATTGATCAAGTTTCCCAAGTAAAACTTTTTAAAAAAATAGCAGCATATAACCAATATGCTGATAAATTTGAAGCCCTTATACCTGTTGCTATTCCTAGAGAAGTTGGGCATAAAGATTTACTTGACACCATTGTTAAACTCCTTCCTGAATCCCCTTACTTGTATGATCCTGAAGATTTAACAAGTGAGTTAGTTCGTGATATTTATGCTGGTTTTGTTCGTGAAGCTATTTTTGAAAATGTTAGTGATGAAGTACCTTATGAATCTGATGTTATTATAGATAGTATAGAAGAAGATCATGGACTTGATAAAATTTATGCCACTATTATCATCGAAAAAGAATCTCAAAAAGGGATTCTTATAGGAAAAAAAGGAGATACTATTAAAAGAATAGGAAAATCTGCTCGTTTAAAAATTGAACGACTCAGTGGAAAAAAAGCCTACCTTAATCTTCAAGTTACTGTAAAAAAAGGTTGGACAAAAGATAAAAACTTTTTGAAAGAGATTGGATATAATGAGATTCAGTAGAAAAACGATTACACAAACCCTTTTATGTTTAACATTAGGCTTTTCATCTAATCTTTTAGCATTAGATGAAGATATATTAACACAATATAAAAATAATGGTATTAAAAATATTACTAAAATATTAGATCAAAAATTGACAGATACAACATATTGGAAAAACTATTTAAAAAATAAAGATACAAATTTTGGCTATATAGAAAGTTATATAAATCTTCTTATTTGTAATAAAGCACAATCAAAACTTACACTCTATACTAAAATAAATGGTACTTACACTCTACGAAAAGGCTATAGTGCTTTTACGGGAAAACTTAAAGGTGACAAAAAAAAAGAAGGCGATTTAAAGACACCCGTAGGTGTTTATAATCTCATTAGAAAATTAGAAAAAGTTGATTCTTTTTATGGACCTATGGCATTTGTAACTTCTTATCCAAATCTTTATGATAAATACCAAGGAAAAACGGGACAAGGCATATGGATTCATGGCTTACCAACAGATCAAGAAAGAGATGAATTTACTAAAGGATGTATCGCTATTAAAAATCAAAGTTTAGAATGTTTAAACAAAGATATAGCTATAAATAAAACTCTCCTCATTATCAATGAAGCACAACCACATAAAGTAGATAAAACAACTTTATCTACGATTTTAGCACAGCTTTACAGTTGGAGATATAGTTGGATTTATAATGATCTTAATCACTATCTTGATTTTTATGATGCAAAATTTAAACGATTTGATGGTATGGATAAAAAAGCGTTTTCTAACTATAAAAAGAGGATTTTTTCAAGAAATGAAACAAAAACAATTCTCTTTACTAATCTCAATGTTATACCTTATCCAGACAAAAACGAGACCTATAAAATTACTTTTAATGAACAATATAAAACAAAAAATTTTAAATTTCAAGGAAATAAAATCCTTATAGTTCAATTTGTAGATAATAAAATAAAAATTATTACTGAGAAATAACTAATGAAAATTTTACTTTTACTTACTCTATTTTTTTATGGTTCTCTTTTTGCCCATATAAATCTTATCAAAAAAGAAAATAAAGACTCAAATACAACACTTTTAGTGATAGGTGGTATTCACGGAAATGAACCAGGTGGCTATTTTTCTGCTTCTATTCTTGCTACACATTACACCATAAAATCTAAAAATCTTTGGATTGTACCTAATCTTAATCAAGACAGTATTATAGCAAATAAACGAGGTATTCATGGAGATATGAATCGTAAGTTTTCTTATATAAGAAAACACGATAAAGATAAAGCTATTGTCGATGAAATTAAAAAAATCATACTTGCTAAAAAAGTTTCTTTAGTACTTAACCTACACGATGGTCATGGTTTTTATAGAAAAGAATACCATGGGCATATTTTTAATCCAAATGCATGGGGACAAACTTGTGTCATTGATCAGTGTAATTTAAAGAATCAACAATGCTTTGGTAATCTTAATACTATCGCAGAAACAGTAAAAAATAATGTTAATAAAAAGCTCCTACAAAAACATCATAATTTTAATGTAAAAAATACACATACAAAGTATGAAGATGAAGCTATGCGTCTCTCTTTAACCTATTTTGCCGTAACACATAATAAACCTGCTTTTGCTATTGAAACAAGTAAAAACCTTTCAACACTGACACAAAAAGTTTTTTACCAACTCTTAGCAATTGAAGAATATATGAAAATTATGCATATTGATTTTACAAGAGATTTTACACTAAATCAAAAAGAATTACTAAAAATAATCAATAACTATGGAACTTTGGAAATAAATCATAATATTTTATTTAATTTATCAAATATCAAAAATAATTTAAGCTATATTCCGATAGAATTAAAAAATAACAAGTTTATTTTTTCTCATCCACTTGGTGTTGTCAAAAAACGAGCAAATAGGTATGTTATATACATAGGCAATAAAAAAATTACGACTTTAAGACCTCAGTATTTTAAACTTTCTAAGCATTGTCCTACAAAGTATGAAATATGGATAGATGGAAAAAAAACTTTTTTACCAAAAGCTTCTTATTTTAATGCAAAAAGAAGCTTTAAAATTATTACCCATAGTGGCTATCGTGTCAATATTATCGGGTATTCAAAAAAAGGCATTAGCAATGAGAGTAATCTTACTATAAGATTACAAGATTTAGATAAAAGATATTCTATAGATAGAGCAAGAAAGACTTATAGAATTGAATTTTATAATCAAGACAAGTTTTGTTCCATGTTAATGGTTCAGTTTAAATAGGATTATATGTAATGAGTACATCTTACCAAAACTCTTTTTCTAGTGTATTATCTGTTAATCCATACAGAAATGATTACTATAAAAGTGTTTCTAGTTTTTTAAATGAGGAAGCTTCACCAGAATTTACTAAAGATCAAATTGTTATCTCGTATATAAATACAAAAGAGTTTATCAATGCGCAAATAGAGATTAGTAAAAATATTCCAAATGAAGATTTATATGATGCTATTTTCAATAAAGCCTACGATGAACTTGCACTTGATCAGGCTGTTGAGTATAAAATTGATTTTATTGAAATTTTTAATACTTTAGATGAAGATAATCGACATTTTAATGTTTTTATAGTTGATCCATTAGATATAACAAATACATTTTTACCTGTTATTGAACAGATTAAATACATTGATGTTATCATCCCATCACCATTACTCATAAAATCTCTTTATACTAAAAATATTTTAGAAAAAAGTGGTGCGCATTGTTTTGTCTATTTTCAAGAAAATGATGCTTTCCTTGTTATATACAATCATCAAGAATACACTTATACAAAATCTTTAAAATACTCATTTCGAGAAATGCATGAAAGATTTTGTGAACTTTATGGCGAAAGAATCGAATATGAAGATTTCTTAAAGTTCTATTCTCGAGGAAACTTAAAAGAAACACAAAGTGACTATAAAGCCTATTTTATCAAACTTTACAAAGAAATATTTGCTAATATTAATGATATTTTAACTTATGCAAAAAGAGCTTTTGATATTGAAAAGTTTGAACATGTTTATATAGGCTCAAATGTAGATACGATAACAAAACTTGATGAAATGTTAGAGGTTGAACTTGAAATTGCTTCAAGTGATTTTACATTTGACTATGGTTTTGAATCTACAGAACACTATATTGATCAGCTTCAATCACTTATGCATCTTTATGCCAACCTATCACAAGAAGAACGATATACATGTAATTTTACACAGTATCAAAGACCACCTAAATTTATAAAACGAGATAGTGGTAAGCTCATCATGTTAGCGGCTGCTTCATTTGTACTAGCTTTTATTTATCCTGTTACCTATTGGTCACTTACTTATGCTCAACGACTACAAGAAGATTTACTAAAAGAATCTTACAAAGAAGTTCATAACACCAGAATTACTAGAGAAGCTACTCTAAAAAATGGTCTTGCAGATAAAGAAAAAGTACTTGCTCTCCTTAAAAGAGAAAAAGAAGATTATAAAAATAAGAAAAATACTCTTGTTAAAATTCATCAGGTAAAAGTTGATTACCCTATGAAAGCAAAACTCATTGCAACAATTACAAAAGATTTAAACAAGTATAACATTCGTACTAAATCTTTTATCTATTTTGAAGATAAAGATGGTAAACATTTAGAGATACAACTTGTTGCTTCAAAAGATAAAAAAATCACACAAATGTTAGCTTATATAACAAAATTTCATGAAGGTAAGTTAAACTTTAAACTAGATAAAATTCTTTTTGATGAACAAACAAATAGATACATAAGTAAACTGGAAGTGACAATATTATGAGAATAAATGCAGAAGACTACTTACATAAAATAGATTTATATTTTAAAGATAAAGAGCCAAAAGACACATATATGATATATGTACTGGTTTTTGCTTCTATTTTTGGTTTTTCTTATCTACTTTTTTGGGACAGTTCTCTAGCAGATTTTAAAACTACAAGAAAGCATGTTGTAAAGCTTGATAAACAAATTAAAAAAGATGAAATGTTCTTACGAGCAAATCCACCAGCCAAAATTAAACAACTCCATAAAGAAATAGATAAAATAAATAAGCAAATTATTGTCCAAAAAGATAATAATGCTTATATTAAGACAAAAATTGAAACTATCTCTTCTCTTATTTATGATGAAAGAGCGTGGGGTGATTATTTAGATTCGATAGCAACAAATGCTCAACGCTATCATGTCCAAATCTTAGAATTAACAAATCAATTTTCGGCAACAAATAGTAATTTTGGTCATCTTTTAGATATAACAGTGAAATCTACTGCTAATTTTAAAAATACATTAAATTTTATCAATTCACTTGAGCAAAGTGAGCTTGTTGTTGATTTACATGATTTCAATATCAGTGCAACAGATCGATTACTTTCTGATTTAAATATTTCTGTATGGGGGATTAGATACTAATGAAATTACATTATAAACTCTTGCTATTGACTTTAGTAGCTACACCTATGCTTCTAGCTAATGAACTTTCGTGGGTTGATGAACAAATTGAAGCTATTAAACCTGCTCGTGTAGGTATTACATCAGCAGAGATTAGTAAACTCAGTGACCCATTTATTTTTTTACAGCCAAAAGAAATAAAAGAGTCTAAAACAACAACGAGAATAAGAACAACAAGTGTAAAAAAACATTATGTGAAACATTATAGAAGAAGTCGATATAGAGGTTTATCTCTTGAGGCTATTCTTAATAAAGCAGCACTTATTAATGGAAAATGGTACAAACTTAATGATAAAGTGTATGGCTATACTATTTCAAGTATACATGCAAAAACTGTTACATTAAAAAGATATCATAAGATAAAAATACTCTCAACAGAGAGCAAAAAATCAAATTTAAAACTAATAAAGTAGGACAACAATATGAAATTTATAAGAACATCACTATGTGCAGTATTATTAAGTGCAACACTCTCAACTCATGCGTTTGCAGATTGTACTTATGAACTTTTCACAATAAGTTCTTCAAAGAACACCAAAATTATTGATTTTATAGATCAACTTAGTGATGAATGTAATTTTAGTATTATTGTCACTGATTCTCATGCTGAAAAGTTTTTAAAAAGACATCTCAATAAAATAAATCTAAAGAACCTTACACTTGATGAAGTGCTAAATATTATTTTACATGAGAATAATTTATCATATACTTTAGAAAATAATCTACTAAAAATTTCTTACTTGACAACAAAAGTTTTCAACATTGATTACATTCTATCTCAAAGAAAAAGTACAGGAAGTACAGATGTAACATTAAGTTCATCAGGTGCTGCTAGTTCCGCTACAGGAGCCTCTGCTGGAGGAGGTGCTTCAAAAGGTGATTCTACTGCAAATAGTGGTATAAAAATTGAAAGTACAGATGAAGTGAGATTTTGGGAACAACTTGATGCTGAATTTAAAAGTGTACTTAACAGACCAAATGATATGTATAAAACTGTTTCTCCTATTATAAATAAAAATGCTGGTCTTATTACTGTAACAGCAACTGCAAATCAACTCAAAAGATTTGAACATTACCTTAAAAGACTACAAGACAAAGTACAATTACAAGTTCTTATAGATGTACAACTTCTTTCAGTAACAATGAAAAAAGGAAAAACTACAGGTGTTGATTGGAGTCAACTTTATGCACTTCAAAATATTCAAGTTGGTTTAAATTATGTGAAAAATAAAAATGCTCAAACTTGGAGCGGTAGCGATATAACAGCTATGGGAACAGTAGCCGATACTGCTGATGGTATGGCACATTTAGTAAATATAAAAGCTAATGGTAGTCTTAAAGAAGTTATAAAATTTTTAAAAACACAAGGTGATGTCAATTCAATTTCTAATCCAAAAGTTTTAACACTAAATAACCAACCTGCTCTCATTACTGCTGGAACAGAGTATTTTTATAAAATAAAATCAGAAACACAACAGCAAGGTACTGGTGGTGGTGTTGCTGCGACAACTCAAAATGATAATGTTCAGTCTGTTTTTGCAGGTGTTCTTCTTACTATTACACCAGAAATTGCTAATGACAACACTATTACATTAAAAATAAATCCATCTTTATCAGAAACAACAACGGACTTATCTGAGAAAACAAATATAGGTAGAAGTATGCCACCTGACTTAACAAGAAGAGAGTTGTCTTCTGTTGTTACTGTTAAAGATGGTAACCGTATCATTTTAGGTGGCTTAATCAATTCTCATACGATTACAAATTCAAATAAAGTACCTTTATTAGGAGACATTCCTATTATTAATACTCTTTTTAAATATGAAACAAAATCTAAAGAAGTTCAAGAACTTATTATTATCATAGAACCTCATATTATTCATAAAGAAAAAAACACTATTTCTCTTAGTGATTTAGGTTATGAAGGTATCGACAATAGTTTGTTACTCTCGCATCCAACGAAGACACAACATACTAATACTCATAATTAAAAGGAGAATCATTATATGGAAAGTATCTTTGTAAATGCAAAAGAAGTTTTCTTAGATACGGTATATGCTAAAGATTATATTCAACTTGATCGTATTTCAAACATCTATCAATCTTTAAAGGATTCCATAGAAAAGCCACTTAAGCTTATTTTACTCTATGGCAAACCGGGAACTGGTAAGAGTATGTTTTTAGCAAAACTCTATAATGATCTTTCTATCTCTCAATCTATCTATTTATATCAAACACCTATTTTAGATGAAAAAGAATTTTATAAAACATTAGCAAAAGATCTTTTTAATACAAAATATAGTGGTGAACTCAATTTTACACAAATGATAAAAATTATAGAAAATGCAAATATAGATAGCACAAAACCAGAAAATATTCCTGTTGTTCTTTTAGATGAAGCACAACTTTATTCTGAACCTCTCATGGAAAAAATTCGTTTGCTTTCTGATACAAGAGCTGTAAAATTTGTAATTACACTACATAAAACAGAAAAAGAGGACATCATAGCAAAAGAACATTTTCAAACTAGAATTTGGGAAAGTATTGAACTTGAGAATGCTTCTAGTTCAGAATTAAAACTTTATATACAAAAAAAACTTATGAAAGCAAATTGTTTTAATGTTGCTAATATGTTTAACAATAAAATTATCAATAAAATCCACAAATTAACTCGAGGTAATTATAGAGATACAAATAAACTATTGTACACAACTTTTTCTATTTATGTTGCTTATGAGGAAAACAATAAGTTTATGGATTTAAATAAAATACCTCCAAAAATCATTGAAATGGCGGCAATTCATACAGGACTTATTCGTGCTTAATATTCCAGAACTAGAAAGAAAATGGCTTCATTATAAAATAAAATCCTTCCTACCTTATATTATTGGAGGATTGTTTCTTATCATTGGTCTAAGTATCATAAGCTACACTCAATTAAAAGAGCCTAAAAAAACATCAAAAAACATTGTTTTAGCAAAAAAAACTATAGAACCTAAAATAGTTGTACACACAACAGTACCAAAAACCATTCAAAAATCTCCAAACATTCAAAAATCTCCAATACAACCACAAATACAACCACAAATACAGACTATCCTTCAGCCCTCTATGCACTTTCTGTCTAAAATAGGAACAGAAGATAAAAATATCACCTTAGAAACAAAGTTTTCAAAAGAAAATACTATAAAAACAAATATACAACCAAATGAACTAGAAAATACACAAAGAACAAATCAAGAAAAATCTCATATAATTATAGAAAGAAAAGAAACAAAAAATGACATTAATGAAATCATTAAAAGATTTAAAAAAAATCATAATCCTGCACTTAGCCTTTTTATAGCAAAAAAATATTATGAACTAGGTGACTATCACAAAGCATACAATTATGCTCTTATTACCAATCAGATTAATGAAGATATAGAAGATAGTTGGATTATTTTTGCAAAATCTTTAGTAAAAATGAAGAAAAAGAATACTGCGGTTAAAACATTACGAGAATATATTAGATATTCTCATTCAAGTTCTGCAGAAATTCTTCTTAATGAAATCTTATCAGGAAAATTCAGATGAAAACTTTTATTGCCCTTCTCTTCCTTACAACCTTTTCTCTCTATGCAGATGTAAAATATGATATGTATCAATTTTATCAACAAAAACAATATAAAAAAGCTTGTGTTTTAGGTTCTAAACATTTAAATAGCTATAGACGAGATGAAGAATATGTTTCACTTTATGCTTTTTCTTGCCTCTATATAGACTCTATCGACCTTTTATCTGCACCTGCTACTTTATTAAAACAAACAGAAAGTTCTCGTACAAATTCTGCTTATTTTGCTATTATTATTATGCAAAAAAAGCTTCTTTATCATGCACTTTTAGATCATTATGATCTTTCAACTTTTGTACTCCCATCAACAGACTATATTCTTTCAAAAGTTTTTGATGCTTATGCAAAATTAGGAAAACATAAACCAAAAGATTTTTATATTTTTCAAGATCCTAAAAATGACAAAAAATCTTATAAGCTTTATGTAATACAAGATCATAATAGAAAAAAAATGATTATTGAGGAACTTTATGATACAATGCTCGTTAAAAGACATGAATATTGGTAGGATATATAAGTGGATAAAATAACAACGGACTTACTCGCTAATGGTTCTATAATGAAGGGGCAAGTAGATAGACTGCTTGCAAAAGGAATTAGTGAAAACTTAATTTTAAGAGATATTACACTTTCTGGATTTATGACTATGGATCGTCTTGTACGCTTTATAGTACAACAAATTAGAGATGGTATTTACGAACTCTCTATCATAGATAACTATGATTACATAGAGGAGAGGACTGTTCTTGAAAAGTTAGCACAAGAGCTTAATATTATGTTTGTTGATCTTGATTCTATTGATATGGACTATACACTCACAAGTAGTGTTCCTCTTGCACAGCTTCAAAAACATAATGCCATTCCTATTTTTCAAGATGATATGAGCGTAACTGTTGCCTTTAATGATCCTCTTGATATTGATGCACAAGAAGCTGTACAAAGAATTTTTCCACGGAAAATTCTTAGAATTGCATTAGCTACAAAAAAACAGATTGCTTCTTATCTCTATAAAATTTATCTTAAAGATAGTGTTAAAGGTTTAGTCAAAAATATTCGAGAAGAGCTTAATTCGATTGCTACTATAGAAGAGCAACAAGAAGCTTCCTCAATTTTGCAACTTATAGATGTTGTACTTAAAACTTGTATTAATGGTCGTGCAAGTGATATACATATCGAACCTACAGAAAAAAACTGTGTTGTTCGTGGTCGTGTTGATGGTAAACTTACTGAAATGTTCATTTTTGAAAAAGATATATATCCCCCTCTTGCCTCAAGATTAAAACTCCTTTCAAATCTTGATATAGCTGAAAAAAGGAAACCTCAAGATGGGCGTTTTTCAACACTTGTTGGAACAAGAGAATACGACTTCCGTATATCTACACTTCCTATTCTTTATGGTGAATCTATCGTTATGCGTGTTCTTGATAAAGAGAAAGCTTTAGTAAAACTTGAAGATGCTGGTATGGATTCTGCAAGTTACCAAAAACTTTTAAAAGGATTAGAATCTCCTTATGGTATTATTCTTGTTACTGGTCCTACAGGTTCAGGTAAAACGACAACCCTTTATGGTGCATTAAATGAATTGAGAAATACTGAAGACAAAGTAATTACCGTTGAAGATCCTGTTGAATACAGAATGAATCTTATTCAACAAGTACAAGTAAACTCTAAAGTTGGTCTCAGCTTTGCCGATGCCCTTCGATCTATCTTGCGTCAAGATCCAGATAAGATTATGATTGGGGAAATTCGTGATCAAGAAACACTTGAGATTGCCATTAAGGCTGCACTTACTGGTCACTTGGTTATCTCTACATTACACACCAACGATTCTATAAGTGCCATTCCTCGTATGGCAGATATGGGTATAGAGCATTACCTTATTAGTGGTGCACTTATGGCTATTCAAGCACAAAGACTTGTAAGAAAAATTTGTACACACTGTAAAGTTGTTGATGATTTATCATCATCTGTCCTAGAAGAAATTAATGGTGTTGTACCACAAGGAACAGTCTTTTACAAAGGTAAAGGATGTAAAGAATGTGGTGATAGCGGCTATATGGGAAGGGAAATGATTTGTGAAGTATTAACAATTTCAGAAAGACTCTCCTCCATGATTGCAAAAGGTGCTTCAAAAGAAGCTCTTTTAGAACAAGCAAAATCAGAAGGTTTTGTTGGTATCTTTGAAAATGGTATCCAAAAAGCAATTGATGGTATTACAAGTATTGAAGAAATTCTCAAGGTTGCTAAAGGATGAAATATTTTATTGCAACAATGCTTACAAAAGGGAAAAAGGAGCATATCGGACTTTATGCACAAGATAAAAAAGAAGCAAGTTCTTATGCAAAGTTAAAATACTCTGGTATTATCATAAAAGTTGTAGAAGCACCTGAACCTTTAGATAAAAAGCTTAAAAAAATGAAAGAGGAGCTTTTCTCTAACCTTCAAAAAAAGAAAATTAAGCCTGATGCACTCATTGCAGCTATTCGTCAACTTGCTGTTATGACAAATGCTGGTATTTCTATTCATGATTCACTTCATGAAATTGCAACAGCAACGACTGATGATGCACTTAAAACTGTTTTTTCTAAAGTAGCAGATGATATTAATGCGGGACATTCTCTCTCTACTGCCATGGAAAACTTTCGTTTTGAAGTTGGTAACTTAACTATTGCTATGATTCAACTTGGGGAAAAAACAGGTAATCTCGATGAAGCACTTTACTCTCTTGCTAATATGCTTGAAGAGATTAGAGCGAATGTTGTAAAATTTAAAAAAGCAATGGCATACCCACGAAATGTTATGATAGCGATGGCAATTGCTTTTACTATTCTTATATCTTATGTTGTTCCTCAATTTAAAGCTATTTTTGAACAACTACATGCAGAACTTCCACTACCAACAATTATACTCTTAAAATTAGAATATCTCTTTAACAATTTTGGACCTTATGTTTTAGCAGGTATAGCTATTTTTGTTATCTCTTTCAAATATACTATTAATAACAATAAAGAAGCGAGATATGGTTGGCATAAGTTTCTTTTAAAAACATACCTTATCAATAATATTATTAAATTTTCAACACTTAGTCGTTTTACACTCGTTTTTTCCGAACTTATTCGTGCAGGTATTCCAATAGCAGAAGCATTAAAAACTTCTATAGATATGATAGATAATCTTCCTTTAAAGAAAACACTTCAATCTGTCATTTTTACCGTTGAAAAGGGGGGAACACTCAATAAAGGTCTTCAAGAAACAGAACTTTTTGAAAATATGATTATTCAAATGGTTCGAGCAGGAGAAGATAGTGGTACACTCGATACCATGGTAAACAAAGTAGCAGAATACTATAAAATGCGTTTTGATGCCATCATTGATGGTCTGAGTGAAGCTATTGAACCTGTTATGCTTCTTATCATTGCTTCTATGGTTATCTTACTTGCTCTTGGTATTTTCTTACCTATGTGGGATATGGGGAACGCTGTACATAACAGATAGTCAAATACCTCTTTTTTCAAAGAGGTATTATCACCCTTTCTACTCTCTTCAAAAAAATTTCCATCTGTTGCTTAGATGCTTTAACCTTATAATATACTTGCGTTTCAAAGCGTTGCTCCTCTATAGTGACATCAAAACTTTGGCATTCATAATCTATAAAACGAATATCACTGTAAGTTACTTCAAACTCTTGCGTAATCTCCTCTTTATATTCAAAAAGCTTTGCTTCACTTATCACAAGATTCACAGCATCACTATAGGCTCTTACAAGTCCACCTGTTCCTAATTTTGTACCACCAAAGTAACGCACTATAATCACAGCACTATTAATAAGTTCTTGCCCTTGAAGTACCATCAAAGAGGGTTTTCCTGATGTACCTTTAGGTTCACCATCATCACTCGAATGCTCTACAACTTGTTGAAATTCATTGAAATACCTGTATGCTGTTACAAAATGTCTTGCTTTTGGATGTTCATCTTTGAGGAATGATAGTGTTTTTTCATACTGTGAGAAAGGGATAAGGTGAGCAATAAATTTTGATTGCTTCACCTCTAAAGTGTTTGTAAAATGTTCTTTAACAAACTGCATATTATGCTAAGTTTGTATATACTTTTTGAACATCTTCATCATCGTCAAGCCGTTCTAAGATTTTATCTATATCAGCATGTTGTTCTTCACTTATTTCAATAGGTGTGTTTGCTATTCTTTCTAGCGTTGCTTTGGAAATTTCTATACCCATATTTTCAAGTGCTTCATTCATTGTCCCAAACGAGGTAAAATCAGCTGTTACAAGAACTAGACTATCTTCTTCTTCTATCTCTTCAAGTCCAGCATCAATGAGTTCAAGCTCTAACTCTTCTAAATCCATATCATCTTTGAGTGTAAATTCAAAAAGTGCTTTACGAGCAAACATAAATTCTAAAGAACCATTTGTAAGCATCTCTCCACCATTTTTATTTAAAATGCTTTTAACATTTGCTACAGTTCTTGTGTTGTTATCAGTTGCACACTCTATGAAAAGTAAAACACCATGAGGAGCTTTCCCTTCAAAATTTACCTCTTTCATATCAGCACTATCTTTTGCTGCTGCTCTTTTAATAGCTGCTTCGATATTGTCTTTTGGCATATTTTCCGATTTTGCATTTAAAATCGCTGTACGAAGTTTAGGGTTAAGATCTGGATCCATACCACCCTCTTTTGCTGCCATAGTGATAACTTTACCTAGCTTAGGAAACAGTTTTGACATTGCTCCCCATCTTTTTAATTTTGATGCTTTTCTATATTCAAATGCTCTACCCATAAAAGTTCCTATTTTCTTAATAATTTTCGCCATTATACCATTTTCAAAACTATAAGTGTATAATACGCCATAAGGAATGAAAAATGCGACTCAGTTTTAGACTAAAACATCACTTTTTTAATGCTTTTAGAGAGTTATTCGTTCATCACCATGGTTCATTAGAATTTCGGGCAAAACTTTTTGCTCTTATGATTGCAACTAATGAACATATTGATGTTGAGAATTATATTTTAGTAAAAAAGCTTGCTTTAGAAATTTATAAAAATGATGAAGATCGAGCAAATTTACTCTTACTTTTGACAAAAGAGTTAGTAAGAAAAATAAAAGAAAAAAAATATAAAAATCTTGATAGCCTTATTTTTCGCATACAAAAAGAGTTGAAAATTGTTCCTCGCTATGCAAGAAAAATAGATTTAAAAGCACTAGAACACTTTATAGATTTAGCAGATAATCAAGATACGCAAATATATCAACACAACATTATAGAATTTTTAACAAATCTTAAGAATGAAACACTTAAACTAAAAAAGGATTAACAATGGATTTACAAACAAAAGCTTTACATGTAGGATATGAGAAAGACACACAGGGTACTATGGCCGTGCCTATCTATCAAACAACAGCCTATGAGTTTCGAGATGTAGAACATGCTGCAAATCTCTTTTCACTTAAGGAGCTTGGAAATATTTACACTCGTTTAAATAATCCAACAACCGATGTTTTTGAGAAACGATTTGCCTCTTTAGAGGGTGGTGAATCGGCTCTTGCAACTTCTAGTGGTATGAGTGCCATCTTTTTTGCTTTTGCAAATACTGCTGAAGCGGGAGACAACATTGTATGTGCAAAACAACTCTATGGTGGAAGCTTAACACAAACAGCCCATACACTCAAACGCTTTGGAATAGAATCTCGCTTTTTTGATGTACATAATACGCAAGAGTTAGAATCACTCATAGATGAAAAAACAAAAGTTATTTTCTTTGAAAGTTTAACCAATCCAAGTATTGATGTTGCAGATATTGAAGCTATTGTAGCTGTAGCCAACAAATACAATATCCTTACAGTGGTAGACAATACTGTTGCAACCCCTGTCATTTGTCGCCCTTTTGAATGGGGAGTTGACATCACAGTACATAGTTCAAGTAAATAC
>Ga0256828_1000252_pt1 | contig 36868 bp, 41 predicted proteins | sample CV88metaG_FD_185993 | JGI IMG/M metagenome (GOLD analysis project Ga0256828, IMG submission 185993) | Hydrothermal vent microbial communities from East Pacific Rise, Pacific Ocean - CV88 | ecosystem: Environmental > Aquatic > Marine > Hydrothermal vents | place: Pacific Ocean: East Pacific Rise...
AACCAAAAAAGGACAAACACATGACAACTTTAAAAAATACAATTAATACAATAGCTAAAGAATTAGAAGACATAAACAATGTAGGTAAAATAATAGAAAATAGTTTAGAAATATCTTATATAAATGAAAATAACATATCTGATTTTGAAGATATAATATATAATAATGATACAAAAAAAGAAGAAATTGAAGATATAGAAGATAGAATTGAAGAATTAAAAGGAGATAAAGAAAATCTTTTATATGATTTAGAAGACTTAAATTATGAAGAAGATAAAAATTATGTAGAAGAAAGAACAGAAGAAATTGAAGAAGAAATAGAAAACATAGAAGATGAAATTGAAGAATTAGAAAAAGAAAAATTAACTATAAAATTAGATTTATTAGATGTAGAAGAAGAAGATAGAATTTATACAATTATTAGAAATTATAATATTAATGGTGATTTAATAGATTATATTTTATTAACTTTTGGAGGTCCTTATATAATAATTGATTTAATAGAAGGTATGATAATAGGGAAAGAATTAGGAAAAGAATATAAAAGATTAATACCATATGAATCAGAAGAATTTATAAAAGATATGCTTTTAAATTATTAAAAATTAAGTAGGTTATTTCCTACTTAATTACTTACTTCAATTTATACTACAACACTACTATACAACAAAAAACAATCACAAAAAAACTTACTTAACACTGTCAAAATATACTTACAATTTATTATATTTATATATAATTTTTTATTATACTACTACACTTTTAAATACAAAATAATAATAAACTTAAAATAACATTAAAGGACTAAAAATGTTTAACTATAAAAAAGAACTTAAAAAAATAACTTATAACAGTTTTATATATGATTTAATAATTAATAACCAAGATTTTTTTGGATTAAATAGACTTAAAGATTATAAAAAAGTAAATCAAAAAAAAGCAATATTGTTTATAGCAAATGAGATTGCAAATAATATGTTTAATTCATATAAATCAGATTATAAAAATTATGATGTAAATGAAGAAGCTAAACGTTTCAAAAGCAATGGACTTGGAATATGTCAAAAAAATTAAAATGACAAATGGAATGGACTTGGAATATGTCAAAAAAAATTCAAAACAAAAAGGAAATTGCTATGATAGATTTAACAAAAAAACAAATTGAAATAGAAAAAGCTCAAAATGAAGAAGCTAAAAATATATACAAAAAAAGATTAATTGAACAAGAAGATAAAGGAAATCTTGATATAACAGCAGAAGGAATGATTTTAATAAAATTAGGTCTTGATACTGTTGCTGATAAAGTTAGAGAATTCTTATTAGATGATTCATTTTCAACTAATATGAGAGGAAAACAAAACTTAATAAATTTTTTATCTAATGGTGATGAATATTTAATTTCTTATATTGCTTTAAAAACTTTATTAAGAACAAGTAAAAGTGATAAAGTTAGTTTAGTTAAAACTTCTGAAATGATTTCAGATGCTTTATTAGATAATAATGCTTATCAAAGTATAAAAGAAAATGATAAGAAATTATTTGTTACAATAGAAAGAAAATTTAAAAAACTAAAAGGTGTTAATAAGAATAAATTATTAGCAAAAGAATTAGATAACAAAAGAATGGGAATAGATAAGTCTTCAAAAATAGAAATAGGTAGTATAATTATTGATTTAGTTATAAAATCTGGTGCTAATATAATTGAAATAGAAAAACAAAAAAACATAAGAAAAACAAATACAATAAGAATAACAGATTATGCTTATTCTATAATTTTTGAAATAGCAAAAAATAACTTAAATAGAATAGATAACAATATGTTACCAATGATTGTTAAACCAAAACCTTGGACAAGTTTTTATAATGGTGGATATTTATATAATAAATTACCAATAGTTAAAGTAAGAGATTCTAAAATAAGAAACAAATATAAATCTGATTTCAAAAAATATTTAGATAAAGTTAATGCTTTAAATAAATTACAAGAAGATGCTTTTGTTGTTAATAAAAAAGTTTTAGAAGTATTAAATTATATAATAGATAATAAAGTTTATGATAAGAATTCTTCAAAGTTTTTTCCAAGATTAGTAGCTGGATTACCTGCTATTGATTTATTTAAAGCAGAAGAATTAGTTGATGGTGAAGAATATAAAGATATAAATGAATATTATAAAAAGTTATATGAAGTTAAAGAAGATTTAGAAGCTGATAGAAGTAGAACTTTAAATTTACTTAAAACAGTTGGAATTGCTAATGATTTTAAAGATTATGAAGAATTATATTTTGTTTATCAATTTGATACAAGATATAGAAAATATACACATCAAAGTTTTCTAACACCACAGGGTAAAGACTATTCAAAAGCATTGTTAAATAAAAAAGAATATGTAGAACTTGATGAAGTAGGAATTAAATGGTTTAAAATTCATACTGCTAATGTTTTTGGTAAAGATAAAGAATTATTAGAAGATAGAATTAAATGGTTTGATGAAAATATAGAATTAATTAAAAATGTTGCTGAAATGCCAATAGAAAATATGGAACTTTGGATTAATGTTGATAGTCCATTTGAATTTTTAAGTTCTTGTTTTGCTTATATGGATTTAGAAAATACTGGTAAAACTAATTTACCTATTCAAATAGATGCTACTTGTTCAGGATTACAGATATTTGCTGGTTTAATGCTTGATAAAAAAGGTGCTGAAAATGTTAATGTTGTTAATAAATATAATGAAAATGGAGTTGCTTTAAGAAGTGATATTTATAAAATAGTAAGTGATGAAGATAATAGAATGTTATTAAATGGAGAATATAACAAAACTATAACTATAAATAAACAAGAAGGAGAAAAAGAAACAGTAGATTTAACTAAAATAGCAAGTGAAATATCAGGTAAAATTGATAGAAGTATTGTTAAAAGAAATGTTATGACATTATCATATAATGCAACAAGAGAAGGTATGAAAAATCAACTTAAAGATGTAGTTAAAAAAATGAATACTAAAAATAAAAAGTTCTGGAAAGAAGAAGATTGGAAATTTGTTAGATTAGTATTAGATTTAAATGAAAAAAGTATGGATAAAAATATAAAAGGAGCAAGAGTAGGTCAGAAGTTTTTAAATGAATTAGCAGTTGCTAAGAAAGATTTTTTAAATTATAATACACCTTTATATTCTTGTCCTGTTTATTCAACTTCTTTTACTTATAAAGAAAAAAGAATTAATACTACAATTGGAAAATTAACAGTATTAGAAAAAACAAATAAAGTAAATACAAGAAAACAGAAGTCAAGTTTTGCTCCTAATTTTATACATAGTCTTGATGCTGAATTATTAGATTATGTTATAAATGAAAGTGAATTTGATATTAGTGCTATACATGATTGTTTTATAATTAATCCTAATGAAGCAGAAAAAGTTAGAGAACTTTTTAGAGAAGGTTTTATTAAAATGATGGAAAAACAACCACTTAAATTATTAGAAATAAGCAATGTTGAAACTGGAATAACAATTGAATTAATAAATGATTTAAACTTAGAAGATGTTAAAAAAGCAGAATATATATTATCTTAAAATTAAAAAGGAAATCAAATGAATTATAAAGAAATAAATAAAAATATAGATAAAACAATGGAAGAACTTTATCTTTATCAAGGTAAGGTTTTAAGTGAATTAAAAAAAGAGTTAAATAGTAAAATGTTTTATACACAAGCAAGAAAATTATTTAATATAGATAAAATGAAAACTAATAAACTTGTAGAATTTTATGAGTTAGTAAATAACAGTGAATATGAATTACCAAAAAACTTTGAGATTTTTATGTTAATTTATGATAAGCTTAGAAATGAAGACAAGAATGCAAAAGGTATATCAAAAATCTATAATATACTTAAATTAAGCAATGATTATATAACAAAAAATATTGTTATAGAATATTTTAATAATAAAATACTTGAAGATATAAGAAATAGAGGTAAAAAAAGATTAAGAAATAGAGTTAAAGATGTTATTGAAGATGAAAGTTTTGATATAAACCTTTTTAATTTTGATATTAAAACAAGAATAGAAAAAGAAGCAGAAGAAAAAGTTATAGAAAAATATAATAATAATACTGTTTATTTTTTCAAAGAATGGAATAAAGAAATTGGAAAACTTGATGAACTATTTGATGAACTTAAAGAAGAAACTTTAAAAGAAAATATGGATACAAAAATAATAGCAAAAATTTCTAATGATATTAATAAAATAAAAAAAGAAGAAAAAGTTAAACTTAAAAAACTAAATGAAATATTAGAATTTAAAAAACAATATGTATCTTCTCAAAATCATAGATTACATTAAAAATTAAAACAACTTAATATTTAAAAGCCCAATGTTGTATGTTTAATTACATATGATGTTGGGCTTTTTTGGTTTAATTATATTTTTAAAATACTTAAATGTATAATTAAGCTAAAAACTATACCTATTTTTATTGTTTTAATTTTTATACAGTATTTTATAACAATTACTTAAAAGGTATATCAGAAATTAGAAATAACATATAATTATTACTATTCTTATAACTATAATTATCTTAAAATTAAGTATATATTAAATAACAGGTATATAACTGAAATTAAATAACATATACAACTGCTGAAAGCAGTATAGTTACCATTACTGAATTCTACACAAAATACACTTAGACACTGTTAAAAAATACTAAAACAGTTAAAACAGTTAAATTTAAAAAAATAGTGGAATAGTGCTAACTCCCTAAAATAGGTATGTATAGTATATATATATTCTTATAGACAGTATTATATATAAAATAGTATAGTAAATAAAAATAATATATATATATATATATAATATAAAAAAATAATCTATAAGGAGTTTTAGCCATTTTTAGTGGTTTTCGTGTCCAAGACTTAAAAACAATGAAAAAATCATAATAATTTACAGTCTCATTATGTGTCTATATAAAAAAATATACATCATTTATAGTATATTTTACTTAATTTTTAACAATTCCTGTTAAAATATGTTAAAAAATATTAAAAATTAAATAACAAAAAAAAACAAAAAATAACATAGACATTAAAATTTTATCATTTTCATTTTTAAAAAATTAAATATAAAATACTTAAAAATTAAAAATAACTAATAAAAAACTTACAAATATATTAAAAATTAAATTCTGAATTTCTTCTTAGAACATAACATGAGAACAAAAATATAATATATTTATACATAAAACAACTTATATTTAGAGTAAAATAACTTATATTTGTATCAAAATAGATTATATTTAGAGTAAAATAAGTTATATTTAGAGTAAAATAAGTTATAAAATATAAACATTATATATATATAGTAAGCATAAAATAAGAAAAAAACTAATAAAATATAAACCTTATATATATATATAGTAAGCACAAAACAATAAAGATATTAAAAATAAATTCCTGAATTACTAATATATATATAACAAATAAAAGTATAAATAAAGTATAAATAAAGTATAAATAAAGTATAAATAAATAATAAAAAATAACTTAATATTAAACACTATACTATATAAATAATAAAATAAATAAAAGATGAAGAACTAAAACAAAGAAAAAAAAAAGAAAACTTTTCCAAAACAATAAGCACATTTCAAATTATAAAGAAGAGAGATAATTAGATAATTAGATAATTAATTAATGTTCGTTTAGACAAGCTAAACTCAACAGTCATTTTTGATAAATCAAAAAAAACTGAATATAAATTAGTTAGTAGTATTTATTTTAAATAATAAATATATAGTATTATATATATATAGTATAGTGTTTTACACAATATATGGAAATGAGATAATTCAGGAATTTTTTTATAATACATAGTTTTAGACAGTATTTTTAACACAATAATGTATAAAAAATAAATAGCTAATTATAATGATAATATCAATATATTTTAATGTTTTTATATTAAGTTTAGACACTATTAGAGAAAATACAGTGAGATTTTAATTAAGACTTAATAACAAGATTATTCCTTTATGTTTTGTTTTTGTTTTTAATTTCATATATTAATTCCTTTTAATATTTTAAATGTTATTAAGTCTTAATTAAAATCTCACTATAAAAAGGACAAACAAATGATTACAAAAAATGATATTAGAGTTTCAACAGAAGATAACAATTTATGGATAACAAAAGAAGCAGGTATATGTTTTAGAGTTAAAAACAGTATAAGTGCTGAGGAGTTACATTTATTTGAAAAACATAATAGAGATATTGATGATATTATGAAAAGAGAATTATTAAATAAAATATATGGAGAAATACAAGATACAGTAAATGAGTTACATAATATAGTAATGTCAAGTGTTAGACCAGAAACAGATACAAGAAGAATGGATGAATTATTTCAAAAAATATCAGAAATAACTACTGGTGGTGAATAATGATTGATTTTATAATTATTTCACCAATGTTTATAATAGTAGGATATATGTATTATTTAAATATAAAAAATATATATAATAGTGAAAGTATTAACAAAGAATTAGAAAATGAACAATGTAATGATTTGTTTATTATTGAAATTCAAGAAGACATAATACAAAAAAACAAAATATAACATTAATTAAAAAAGGACATCAAATGTATAACAATGAAACAAAAGAAGTATATTATATAAATGAAAAAGGTTTAATAGTATCAAAAATAGTTCAAGAAGATTTACCAGTTTTAGTAGTAGTAGAAATGAAAGAAACATATTTACATAAATTAGAAACAGTTAAACATGAATTAACTATAAGTGAATATAATACTTTTAATAATGGAATAAGAAGAAGATACTTTGTAGCTGGTAGTAGAATAGGTGAAAAAGAATTAATAATTAAAATATTAGAAGAAAAAGGTATGATAAAATGATTGAAGAAACATTAAAATTATTATCATATGATGAATTATATTTATTAAGAGAAGGATTATTATTAAGAATTGAAGAATTAGAAAAAGAATTAGAAGAAAATATAGAAGAAGAAAATAAATTTAATATATTAGAAACAATGGAACAAGATGATTATCTAATAAATCAAATGAATATTGCTAATTCAATGATATGTGATATAAATGAAACATTAAAAAACAAATAAAAAAGGACAAACAAATGGATATAACAGTATTAATAGAAAGTTTAAAACAAGATAAAAAAGAATTGGAAGAAAAAGTAAATAATTTATTCTATGCTAATTGTGATTTACAAGGTTATGCTACTGCTAAAAAAAATGAATTAGCAGAATTAAAAAGATATGTTAAAAAATTAGAAGAAAAAAATAAAGTATTAGAAGAACAAGTAGAACAATTATGTATGGAAAAAGATATGTATGTTAATGGTGCTATAAAATCAGAAAATGAAACATTAAAAGAAGAATTAAATTTAATGTATTTTGAAAATTCAGCTCTTAGTTCTTCTATAAATGAATTAGAAGAAAAACTTAAATTATATAAAAAATAACATAAAATAACAAAAAGGAATGATATGGCTAATTATAAAAGTTTAGAAGAATATGATAGGTTAATTAGCCTATCAGAATATGAAAAAGATATGGCTATTGAAGAAGAAAGACCTCATAAAATGTTAGATGATAAAATTAAAAAGTTAAAAGATACAAGAAAAAGAGCAGAAGAATTTAATAATAAAAAACAAAAGGAAGAAAACTTAATGGATAAAATTAAACAAACAAAAGAGCAGCAAGAAGAAATGATGGAAATTATTAAAAAAAAAATTCTGAATTTTACTTTATTTGAAGAAACAGGATTTAAATATTTCTATTCTATTGATAAACAAAAGTTACAAAGAATGTATATTAAAACTGGAATATGTACTGATATAACAAATATTAAAATGATGAGATTATTAGAAGAAGAGTTTGGAATAAATAGTAAAATATCAAAGAACCTTTTGAATTATTTTCCTGAGTTGCATTTAGATTTTAATCCACATAAAGAGCAAATATATTTAAATGAGCAAACAGGTTTAAATAATTATAATACTTTTATTAAACCAAAGATATTAAAAGAAAATGAGTTTATTAAATTAGAAATAGATGAAGGTGAGATTGAATTAAAAGATTTTGATTGGAGTAAATTTAAGTATATAGATATGTTATTCAGAAATTTATTTTATAAAGATGATAAAATGAGAGAACATTGGATGAATTGGTTTGCTTATATTTTACAAACATTAGATAAAACATTAATGACTTTTGTATTTACAGGAGCACAAGGTGCTGGTAAAGGAATATTATTTAAATATATAATACAATATGTATTTGGTAAATATGCTATTGAAATAGATAGTAAAAGCATACATAGTAATTTTAATAGTTTAATGGAAAATAAATTATTTGTATGGGGAAATGAAATTAAACAAACTGATAAAAATAAAAGAGATGGTGATTATAATGTTTTAAAAACTATTATAACTGATAAAGATTTAAGAATTGAAAAGAAAGGTGTGGATTCAAAAATAGTAGAGAATTTTTTTAACACTTCATTTTCTTCTAATGAAAGTAATCCTTTACAAGTTGAAGTTACTGATAGAAGATATAACTTTGTTGAAACATTTTCTGATATAAAAAAAGTATATGAAAAAGAAGGTATAGGAATAGATGAAATAATAGATGGTATAGTTGAAGAAAGAGAAAGATTTATAAAAGATTTATTAAGAATTAAAACTGATAAAAAGAAAGCTAATAATGCTTTAATGAATAATAAGAAAAGAAAAGTTATAAATGCTACTGAAAGTTTAAGTAATAATATAGTTAAAATATTAAAAGACAAAGATTGGGAATTATTAGAAGATTTTGTATATGATAACAATGAAGAAAATTATGAGAATAGTGCTTTTATACAATCTATTAAAAATAGTGCTGAATGTAATTATATAACTAATAAAGATTTATTAAAATTATATAAAATGTGTTCAACTATTGGAGATAAAATAACAGATAATGCAATAGCAAGAATGTTTAATAATGATTTTTATAATAGTGAAAAGAAAAGAGTTTATATTAAAAATAAAAAAGAAACAATAAGAATTATAAATAAATATGAAGAAGTAGATTTAGAAAGAGAATTTGAGTTTGATATAGATAAAGAAACAGGACTTGTTATAGGTAATAAATAAAAAGGATAAATATGGAAACAGTTTATAATATGAAAAAATTATTAAAAAAGAAAACAAGAATTGGTGTATTAAGAAATATGAAAAACTATGTTGCTATAACAGATGAAGTAGCTCAAAGTTTTATGATATTAATATTGAATTTTGAAGGAATAGATGAAAACTATTTTGAAGATTTAAAAAAACATTATAATAAACATAGATATGCTCCAAGGTTTATATTAACTAATTTTAAAACAGAAGAAGAAATAGATAAATATATAAGAATATTAACATATTCAAAAAACAAAGCAGATTATTTTTTAACTTATAAAGATATAAAAAAAGATTGTGCTGATATATATGAAGAAAAAGAAATAGATGAAAATGGTAAATGGGTTGATTTTGATAATTATTATAAAGAAGTAAAAGATAAATGTAACATAAAATATTCAATTAAAATTGAAGATTAAAAAAAAAAGGACTAATATGAAAACAATTAAAAAATACATTAAAAATAAATTCCTGAATTTGATTATAAATATAGCATTATTATTTATAATATGTTCAAGAAAAACATTAGAAATACATAAATATTTAGAGAATAAAAATGGCTAATTTAAATATAAAAAATAAAAAAGAAAAAGAATCAACTATATTTACACCTGATGAATTATCATATTATATATATAAAATAATAAGAGAACAATATTATCCAGAAATTATATTTGACCCTTGTATTGGAGTAAGTGGTGGTATGACTAAGTATTTCAAAAAAGAAGGATTTAAAATAATAGGTGCTGATATAGATGAAAATTCAAAAGAAGTATGTGATATATTTTATCATAAAAGTATAAAAGATATTAAAGAATATTCAAAAGAGTTTAAACCTGAATTAGTAGTAATGAATCCACCATTCAATGGAAATGGAAGAAAAGACTTATTATTTCCACATTTATTTTTAAAGAATATATTTGAAGAATTTGGTTATGATATGAAAGTAGTAATGATAACAGGTGATAACTTTTTAAATAATAATAGAAAAAAATCAAAAAGATTAAAATGGATAAGTGATAATAATATAAATATAACAAGTATAATGACTTTACCACTTGATATTTTTGATGGTGTATTATTTAATTGTCAAGTATTATTTTTTAATATGCCAAAACTTAAACCATACTATATATTTGATATAGATAAAATATAAAGGACAAATATGAGAATAATAAAAATAAAGTTACCAATAAGAATAAGTGATAGACCAAAACAAGAGAAAGAAGGAAAGAGAAAAAGAAGAGAACCAAAGAAGTATTTTTTGAACTTAAATGTTTATAGAAACTTAAATATGCATGTTAATAATAATTTAAAGATAATGTTTAAAAAAGAAGTAGTTAAATTATTAGAAGAACAAGGAATAGAAAAAAACTTAAAATTAAAACATATTGAAGTTGATTATGAATTATTTTTTCCAGATAAAAGAGGAAGAGATATAATGAATGTAGGAAGTATAGTGGATAAGTTTGCTTTGGATGCTATTGTTGAATATGGAATAATAGAAGATGATAATTATAAGTTTATAAAAAGTCAAAGTTTTAAGTTTGGTGGGTTTGATAAAAATAAAGAAGGTTATGCTATTATGACTATTAAAGAGGTGTTAAATGAAGATATATAAAAAAGATTATTGTAGTGCTATTAATGAATATATTGATGGTGTATATATAGGTGATTGTTGTAAAAAACATGATAATGAATGTGGTGAAAAAGGTAGTTATGGAATATTAAATTCAGTAATTATTTTTTACAATTGTTTAATAAATAGAATAGATTTAACAAGAACTATTATTATAGTTTTTGGTGGAACATTGTTTTATATATTAAAATATCCATATTTAGCATATAAAAAATATTTATATAGAAAAAATAAAAATAAATAAAAAAGATAAAGGACAAGTTATGAAAAAAATTATATTATTAATAAGTGGTTTAATGTTATCATTAAATTTAAATGCTTCTATTATAGAAGGAAATGAAATTAAATTAAAAGTTTTAAATATTGGAAAACAATATGATAGAGTTATTAGTTGTTCTAAACTTCCAACTGAGATTTGGATATTAGATAAATTTTTAGCAAACTTAAAAGATTATCAAATAGTTGAATGTGGTGAATATGAATATATTGCTAAAACAAAATCTTGGTATAAAAAAATTAGATAAGGAAAACTTATGAAAAAAGAAATAAAAGAAACAATGATAGATGATATAGTAGAAGAAAATATTTCTAATTTTATACAAGATATTGAAAATAGTAGAGATAAAATAGAAACAATGTTAGATAGAGGTGAAGTATTAGCAAAGAGAGCTATTAAACAATTAGAAAAAAATAAAGAATTTAAGATTGAAGATGAATATGATTTTAAAATGTTGAAAATGTATGTTAGACAAGGACTTAAATTAGAAGAGTTAATATAATGACTTCAAAAGAAAAGAAAGTAAAAAGAAGAAGAGAAAGAAGAAGAGAAAGTAAAGTAAGATTAATAGAATACAAAGGTGGAAAATGTGAAGATTGTGGATTAGAATATGATGGAACTAATCCTTATGCTTTTGATTTTCACCATATTAATCCAGAAGAAAAAGAATTTAGTTTATCTGCTAAAAAAGATTTATCATTTGATAAATTAATAAAAGAAGTTGATAAATGTATGATGTTATGTAAATTATGTCATAGTAAGTTTCATTTTTATAATGGTTGAAACTTTCATTCTTTTTAGAAAAAAAACAAGAAGATGAGACACTATTAGATAAGATAGTGTTTTTTTTTCTTTAGAAAAAAAGGAAAATTAAATGGATATTAATAAACTAAAAGATGGATATATATATTTCAAAACAGAAATAACTAATTTAGAAAGACAAAAAAAAATTAGATTAAAAGAAATTGAAGATATAAATTATAACATAAACAGATTATTTTTTGAACTATCAAAAATTGTTTCTATATTAGAAAATGAAAAAGATTTTGATTTTAAAGAATTTTTAGAAAATACAAAGGACATATAAATGGAACAATTACCACATAAAACAATAGACTTTATTAAATTAATTGAAGAAGAATTTGAAGATTATTTTGAAACTGATATAAAAAAAGTAGGAACTCCTGAATACTGGAAAAAAGCTGGTATAATTGAATATATTAGAAAAATTAAAAGTATTTTAGAAGCTAAGGAATAATATATGGAAACCAAAAAATATGAAATAAATTTTGATGAGTTTTCAAAATTGCCATTAGAACAAGAAGATATTGAAAATTTTAAAAAAAAATTAGGAAATAATGTATATTATTATAAAGATAATGAAATAATTGGTTGTATAACTTTTACTTTTATTGAATATGATACTGTTTTTATTTCAATGATAAAAAATAGCAATGATTTTCCAAAAAAAATGTTATATGATGGTAATTTATTTATTAAAGAATTTATAAATAATAAAGATAAAGTTTGTTTAAAATTAAATAAAGATAAAGAAAAAGTTATAAAAATGTTAAAAAAAAGATATAAAACAGTATTAGAATATGATAATAATGTTGTTTTAATAAAATAAAGGAGTTCATATGAGTGGAGTAGAAGAAGCAATGATAGTTTCTGCAATAATAGGAGCAGGAGCAACTGCTTATAGTGCAAGTCAAAAAGCAAACATTAAAATGCCAAAATCACCTTCTGCAATGGATACTGGTGATTTAGTTAAAACAAAACAATCTGATAGTTTAAATGATGAAGATGTTAAAAAGATAAGAGAAACTTCAAAAAAAGCTAAAACAGGTAACTCTCAATTTCAGGTTGATTTAAAAAATAAAAAAACAGGTATAAATACTACTTCTGAAAGTGGATTAAATACTTAAAGGAAAACAAATGGAAAATAAAAGAATAGCAGAAGAATTATATAATAAACTTTTGCCAATTAGACAAATGTATGAAGAAAATTGGTATGAATGTTCTAAATTAACACTTCCATATGTTTATAATGGTTTAGAATCAAATGAAACAAGTGGAGAAAAATTATATGTTCCTTATAATTCAATTGGAGCAAGTTCTGTTAATAATTTAGCTTCAAAATTAATGATTAATTTATTTCCACCTACTAAGATGTTTTTTAGATTTTTACCTGATGAAAAACAATTTAATCAATTAGATGAAAAAGGTAGAAGAGAATTAGATAAAGCTTTAACTAAATTAGAAAATGATTTGTTACAAAAAATAGAAAAAGATGCTATTAGAATACCAATTTTTGAAGCATTAAAAAATCTTATAATAACTGGAAATAGTTTAGTTTATAAAACTAAAAATTCTTTAAAAGTTTTTAATGTAAGTGATTATGTTGTTGAAAGAGATTTTAGTAATAACTTATTAAATTTAGTTATAAAAGAAAAAATTGGAATTAATTTATTATCTGATAATTTAAAAAAAGAATTAAATGAAGAAGATTTTGATAAAGAAAAAAATGTTACATTATATACATATGTAAAAAGATTAGATGAAAATAATTATGAAGTTTCTCAACACATTGGTAATTTAGAATTTAATGTTGAAAAATATACTGCTGAAAAATTACCTTATATGGTTTTAAGATTTAATACTATAAATAACAGTTATTATGGAATAGGATTAGTAGAACAATATTTAGGTGATATTAAAACTATGGAAATATTAAGTAGAAGTATATCAGAAGGTTCAGAATTAATGAGTAAATTAATAATTGGTAGAAAACCTGGTATTGGTAAAACTAATTTGAAAGATTTACAAGATGCTGTAAGAAAAGGAAATGGAAATATAATATATGGTGATGTTGAAAATGATTTAAGTATATTACAATTTCAAAAGAATGGAGATTTTAATGTTCCATTTCAATTATTACAACAATTAGAAATAAAAATAGCAAAAGCATTCTTAAATTTTAGTGATAGTGTTAGAAATGCTGAAAGAGTAACAGCAAGTGAAATTAGAGCAAATATAGTTGAAATAGAAAGTACATTAGGTGGAGTTTTTGGTGTTCTTACACAAGAATTACAATTACCATTATTAAAATTAATGTTAAATGAATTAAATCCAAAAGCATTAAAATCTATTGATTTATCAATAACTACTGGATTAAATAGCATAAGTAAAGAAAAAGATTTACAAAACTTACAAACATTTACACAATCTATTGCTCAATTTGGTGGAGAAGTTATTAATCAATATCTTGATATACCTGCTTATTTTGATGAAGTTGCTAATGCTCTTGGTATAGATGGTTCTAAAATATTAAAATCAGAAGAACAAATACAACAAGAAAATGAAGCTCAACAACAAATGATGCTTCAACAACAGCAACAACAACAATCACAACAACTAAATAATGAAGCACAAAAGGTAAGAAATGGAAAATAATAAATTTATTGGAACTTATAAAGAATATTTAGAATGGAAAAAAAACAAAAAAGGAAATACAAATGGAAAATCTAAAAGTGGAAACAAAACAAGAAGTACAAAGTCAAGAAACACAAGTAAATCAGAATAGTGAAAGTTTAGAACAAGTAACTTCTGATTATAAACCACAAGTTGAAGAAAAATATGAAGTAGAAGGAATAGAAGTTTCAAAAGAAGAATATGAAATGTTAAATAAAACTGGTGAAACTGAAAAAAATGAAGAAGTTGTTTTACCATCAGAAGAAGAAAATATAGAATTACCTGAAAAATATAAAGGTAAAACACCAGAAGAAATATATAAATTAATGAAAATTGAAGAAGAATATTTAAAAAACAAAAAAGAAGAAGTAACAAATAAAGAGGACACTATTGAAGAAACAAAGTCTGATGAAACTCAAAAAACAGAACAAAAATCTGAAAAGAGTTTAGAAACTGTTGCTAATGAATGGATAAATACTGGTGAAATATCAGAAGAAAGTATGAAATTTCTTGAAGAACAAGGTATTTCAAAAGAACAAGTTGAAATATATAAAGAAGGTCTTACTCAAAAAGCAAATAGAGAAGCAAATGAATTGTTACAAGAAATTGGTACAAATATAGAAGAATATAAAATAGTTAATAATTGGCTTTTAGAAACAAAATCAGAACAAGAATTAAAAGAATTCAATGAAGCAATTTCAAAAGCAGATAAAACTACTTTAAAATTTATTCTTAAAGGTGTTTATAATGAATATAATATGAATAATCAAAAACAAAACACACAAGAACAAATTTTACAAGAAAATATACATTCTAATCAAAGTGTTAATAAAACTTCAAATATTTACAAAACAAAAAGTGAATATTATAAAGATGCAAGAGATAAAAGATATGGTAAAGATATTGCTTATACAAATGCAGTTGATAAAAAATTAGCAATGACAGATACAAGTATATGGTATAGATAAAATTAAGTAAAAGTTTCAGGGTTTAATTAAGTGTAAGTTTTTAAGTCCTTTTTGTGCTTACACTTTATTAAGCCCTGAAGCTTTAATTCTACGGAATAAAAAAAGATGATGGATAACTTAATTTTACATATATTACTTATGACGTCAAAAAAAATAAAAAAATTAAATTAAAAAAAACATACATTAAAAATGTATATAAAAGGAAAATGATATGGCATTTACTATTACAAACCCAATAAACACTGATGGTGTTTCAGCAGTTCCAGGTAAGGACAATAGAGATTTAGGTTTAAAATTATATTCTAATATGGTTTTAGAAGCATTTGATAAAAAAAATGTAGGTAGAAGTTTAGTTACTTATAGAATGATAACTTCTGGTGTATCTTCTCAGTTCTTAGTTGCTGGTGAATTTACTGATGCTGATGTTTCTACTCACACTCCTGGTGCTGATGTTGATACAAAAGTTTTAAAATATGATGAAGTTGATATTAAAATAGAAGATAAATTATATGTATCTACTATTGTTGATAAACTTGATGAAAAATTATCTCATTTTGACCACAGAGCAACTCTTGCAAGACAAAGAAGTTCTGCTTTATCTGATAAATTAGATAAAACTATATTCACAACTATTGATGCTGCTATTTCTGCTACTCCAAAAGCTGGTCAAAAGGCTGCTACTGTAACAGTTAATACTGATATTGCTAATGCTACAACTCTTGAAGAAAAAGGTAATGCTATCTTAGAATCAATATTTGTAACTGCTGGTGATTTCAATAAGAAAAATGTTCCAACTGAACAAAGATATTTTGTTACTACTCCTGATAATTATCAAGCATTAGTTCTTGCTACTAAATCAGTAGATAAAGACTATACAAATGGTAATGGTGGTATAGATGAAGGTTCAGTTATGAAAATATCTGGTGTTTCAATTATATGGACTAATAACTTACCAGGAACTGCTGATGTTGAAGGTTATATGCTTACTCCTGATGCTGTTGGTTTAGTTTCTGCTATGGAAGTTGAATCAGAAGGTAACTATTTACCAGAGAAATTAGGTTGGTTATTAACTGATGTAATGGCTTATGGTATTGGTGTATTAGATACTACTCCTGTTGGTGTAATTAAATCTGCTTAGTCAGATAAACAATGAAAGCCCTTTTGGGCTTTTGTTCTTAAGCAAAATATTAAAAATAAATTTCTGAATTTTGTTTTATACTTATATAATATATAATAAACTTATTATTAAAATAATGTATTAATATAAAATAAAATTAAGAAATTAAATAAAAGGAAATACAAATGGCAAATAACTTACTATATGCACAAAATAAAATTAAATTAGTAAATAAATGTTTAGAGGCAATTGGTGAAATGCCATTAGAAGATGATACTTTAACAGAAGATATAACACCAGGAACTGATGCTTATGTTGCTTTAAACTCAATTAATGATGCAACTCTTGAAGTTTTAAATGAAGGTTGGATGTTTAATACTGATAAAAAAATAAAGTTTATTCCTGATTTAAATGGAAAAATAGGAATACCTTCAAATATACTAAATATTGATGGTGGTAATTATAATAGAAAAGGTGATTTAGTTATTAAAAATGGACAATTATATTCTATTTATAATAAATCATTTGAATTTGATAAACCAGTTTATTTAGATGTTGTTTGGTTTGTTGATTATGATAATATGCCAATTAATGTTTTTAATTATATTGGAGCAAAAGCTTCTAATAGATTTCAATCTAAAATAATTGGTGATAAAAATATGTATCAAGTTTTGGCACAAGAAGAAGCTGAATGGAGAATGAAAGTAGAACAAGAAGAATTTAGAAATCAAGATTATTCTCTTGTTATTAATAAATATAGATAAAGGAAAATTATATGAGTTTATTTAATAGAACATTGCCTAATCTGGCACAAGGTGTTTCAAAACAATTTGTTGAAAATAGATTTGAAACTCAAAGTGAAGAGATGATAAACTGTATTCCTGATATAACAAGAGGAATTTTAAGAAGAAATCCTTTACAAAAATTAGAAAATAGTATTTTAATTAATACAAAAGGTGAAACTATAAATCCTAATGAATATTATTCTTACTCTTATGAAAGAGGTTCTAATAGAAATGAAATGTATATTATTTTATTAGGTCATAAAGAATGGTATGTTTTTGATTTTAATGGTAAAATTGTTTCTGATTATTTGATGTATGAAGAAAATTCAGAAATTAATTTAGAATATCTGTCTTGTATAGATGAATATGGAATATTAAGAAGTCCTAATGAAGTTTTTGAATTAATGACAGTAGGTGATTATACTTTTATTTTAAATAAATTATTTACAACAAGAATGAAAAATAAAATAGATGGTATAGAGAATAGTCATTTGAGAACAGCAGTATATTGGATTAAACAAACAGGTTTAGTAGCTGTTCAGACACATCCAGATAGTGGAACTGTTGTTTTTGAAGGACATAAATTTCATTTAAGATTAGGTGAATCAAAAGGTGGAGCACAAGCAAATACTAATGTAAAAACAACAGATGAAGTAGCAAGATTTATACAATATGAAATAAATGGAAAAATAGAAGATAATGGAAATATATATAATACAGAAGGACCTTATTATAAAGAAGGTTTTAAATGGGAAGTATATACAACTAATGATAATTGGATGGGTGGAACTAATGAATATCATTTAACAGTTTATTGGAATGGAAAAATATTAAAAGAAGCTAAAAGTTATAATTATGATGAAATATATGAACTTAAAGAATTTTCAATTGGTGATGAAACTTATAAAAAAGGAAAAAAAACTTCTAATTATTTAGGATATGGTGGTGCAAGTGTTGAAGGTTATAAAGTTGAAAAAGAATTATTAATAGAAACAAATGCTGTTGAAGGAAATTGGCATGTAAGTGGTTCTATATTATATAATAAATTAGCAAATATTGATGATAGATTTGAATGGGATGATACTTTTGGAAACACAGCAAGTTTTGGTTTTAAAGGTGAAGTAGCAAAAGCAGAAGATTTACCTGAAAATTTACCAGAATCTTTAAATGGATTATTAGTTAAAGTTGGTAATGGAGAAGATACTTCATATTGGTTAAAATGGAATAATTCTGCTTGGGAAGAAAGTTTGGCACCAGGATTAAAAAATAATATAGATGAAAATACTATGCCACATGTATTTATAAGAAATGATGATGGAACTTTTAGTTTTGGTTTTTATGGTAAATATGATGGAACTACTAATGAAAATGGTGAATTAAATTTATTAAATATTAGTAAATGGAAATATAGAGAAGTTGGTGATTATGATACTTCACCAAATCCTTCATTTATTGATAAAAAAATAAATAACATGTTTTCACATAATAATAGATTAGGATTATTATCAGAAAATAATGTTATATTATCTGAAACAGCAGAATATGGAAGTTTTTTTCCTACTACTTTAATAAATATACCTGATACTGATGTTATAGATTTAGCAGTTGCTACACAAGAAGTTACTGGTTTAGAAAGAGCTTTATCTATAAATAGTAGTATAATATTATTTAGTAAATCAAGTCAATTTACTTTATTTGGAAATGGTGGAGTATTATCTCCTAATAATGCTGAAATTGTTCAATTATCTAATTATGATTATAATGATAAAGCAAAAGCTTTACAATATAAAGATAGTATAATTTTTACTTCTCAAAGTGGAAATGGTAGTAATATACTTTCATTTAAAATAAATAGTATATCTAATAATACTTCTGCTGTTGCTGATACTTTAAATTCACATGTTAAAAATTATATAGATTATGATATAACTAAAATTGTTTCTAACTCTAATTTAAATTATATATTTATATTTTCTAAAAATAAACCAAATGAAATAGTAGTTCAAAATCTTGAATATTATGGTGGTAATATGATACAAAATGCTTTTCATAAGTGGAAATTTTCAGTTGATATATTAGATATAAACATTTTAGATAATTTTTTATATATAGTTTCAAGAGATTTAGATTATATGTATATTAATAAAATTGATTTATCAATTCCAAAAGATATAAATATAATAGAATATTTAGATAAATATAGTAATAATTTAGAAAAAACTTATAATAGTGAAATACATTTTAGTAAGTTTTATATAAAAGATGAAAAAAATAATGGAAATAAAAGAGGAAGACTTCAAATAAAAACACTATTATATACAATAACAGAAGATAGTTATTATAAAACTTTTATAACAAATTTAAATGTTTTAAAAAGAAGAAACTTTGATAATTTTGTTTTAAATAAAGATAATAAATATAATGATGAAGGAAATTGGTGTGATTATCAATCAGAAACTTTGATAGAAGATTGTGAAGGAACATTAGATACAGTTTGGTTTGATTTAAATAATTTTAATTTTAGAGAATATATAAATGATGAAAAAGTAACTGTAATGGGAAATAATGAACAAATACAAATAAAATTTACAAATAATGAAGAAAATCCTACAAAAGGTTTTGAATTAGCAACAGTTAATTATGAAGCAAGTTTTAATAGTAGGTCAAGGAGAATTTAATGGTAAGCACAAAAAAATTTATAGTTGATGGAAACACTAAAAGTTTCATATCAGATTTTATTATTAAATCAGAAGAACATGTAAGAGTATATATTTATGAATATAAACCTGATTGTACTTTTGATTGTGAAACAATAGGTGATAAAGGATATTATATAAGACAAATTGATGCTCCATTATCAAATGACCTTGTATCAGTTGAGAAATATGAATTAATAGATAATAGAATATCTTTTTATAATAAGTATATTCCAAAAGGTGGTCTAACTTTATGGATAGAAGTAGCTACTAATAGTGATGAATTTGGGGATATTTTAACTACTCCATTAGTAGAAGAAGCAAAAAAATCAGCAGAAGAAGCAAAAAATTCATTAATTGAAATAAAAGAAATAGAAGAAGATTTTAATGAAAAATATTTAGGTTCATTAGAAACTGAACCAACAGAAGGATTTATAGAAGGAAGTATGTTTTATAATAATAATATAAAACAACTTAAAATATATAAAGAAAATGGTTGGGAAATAGTTCCAACTTTTGAAAATTTATCTGCTTCTTGGAAAGATGTTACTGGAAAACCTTTTAAAAGTGTTAAAGAATATGGAGCAATTGGTGATGGAGTTACTGATGATACATTAGCAATACAAAATGCTATTAATTCTGGTAATCCAATATTGCTTGAAGTAGGAAACTATTTAATATCAAATACTTTGATAATTAAAAAAGGAACTATAATATATGGTTTTGGAAAAGGTAATTCTATAATAACATTAGCATATGGTTCAAATTGTGATATGATTAAAAGTGAAAATTTTGATAATTATACTGGTGGAGAATATGCAAATGTTTGTCCTACTGATATTATATTAAAAGATTTTTCTTTAAATGGAAATTATTTTGAAAAAGGTTGGTTAGAAGAAGATAATGTAAAAAGAAACACTTCTGGTGCTGGTATAAAACTTTATGCTCGAAGATATGAAGTAGATTTACATATATTAAATATAGCTGGTGTTGGATTTTATACAGAGTGTTCTGGAAGTGAAGGTGATGATAAAATAGCAGGTTTAAAAGATACAAATATAAAACTTTATGTTTTACAAACAGGTAAAGAAGGAGTTATATTCAGAGGACCTTCTGATATTATATTTGAAAAAGGATTTGTTGGTTTAGCAGGAGCATTAACAACTGATGAACAAGGTGAAATAGTTCCTACTTCTGATTATTATCCAGATACAAATAGAATAGATGGTATTGTTTTTGATAGATATTATGATACTGATTTAGCTAAATATATATATCAAGGTAGTTGTGAAATAGGAAAACTTCATTCATATGGATGTTGGAATGGTTTAGGTATAAATACTGTTGGAAAACCAAGAATAAAAGCAGACCAAATAATTTCAGAAAGTAATTTAGGTGGAATGTATCTAACAGAATATACAAGAACACAAATATCTAATTTAGCAATTTTCAATAATATTGGTTATGAAAATGGTAAAGGTGATAATCCTGGTTTTAATCCATTTTTAAAAATAGATACAAAATATTCTCCTTGTGTTATATCAAATTTAGAATTATATAGAACATTATATGGTAGTGGTGAAGATGCTTTACAAATAAATGGTGGTAATATAAGTATAGAACAATGTTCTTTATTTAATTCTACTGATGCTGATGGTAATAAAAGAGCAGGTAATGGTATAGTTATAACTGGATATAATAATAATATAAGTTTTATGGCTAATGCTGTAAATGGATATGCTCTTGTAAGAGATACAGTTAGTAATTCTAAAAGAAATAATAGAATAAGTGGGAATATTATTGGATGTCCTTCTGGTGATGAAGCTAAAACAATAGGATTTAAATCTATTGGAACACCAACAAGTGAATTAATAGATTTAACAATGGAATTATATGATGATGATATTCCATTTGAAGGTGATGCAGTTGATGAATATGGAAGAGCACAAAATTGGAATATAGTTGGTAATACTTCTAATTCAAGATTTGGAACAAGAATTAGAAAAAATATAACTGCTGGAACTGATTTTGATGAAACTATAACTGATGAACAAGTAGTAACAATTCCTCATGAATATTTATATAAACCTAATTTTATGAATGTAAGTTTTACAATAGGTTATGATACTGGTGATATTAGTGATGGTGAATTTGATTATGTAAGATTAAATAATATAACTGATACTGATTTAGTATTTAAAATTAAAATGAAAACTGCTGCTACAAGTAACAATACAAGAATAATTGTAAAAATAGATTAAAAAAAATAAAGGAAAACAAATGTCAATAATAAACTTAACACTTAATGAACTTAAAAGATATGATGAAGTAGAAATAGAAGACAGCTTTATACAATTTAGCTGGGTTCAAAATAGGAAAATAGGAAGTATTTATATTGATTTAGATTCATATACAATATATGATGAAAAATACAATAAAATAGATAAAAAATATTTAACAATTGTTGAAGGATATACTTCTGAATTTCCAAATACACCTATTTATTTTGAAATAAGTGAAGATTATACACTACCTGAACCAGAAGACTATTATAGTAAATGTTATATAGTTTCTAAAAAAACTTATGAAAATGAAAAATTAAATAATAATTATAAAATAAATGATAATTTATATGAATTAGAAGAAGAATTAACAGGAGAAATTGAAGATTTACAAGAAAATTCTTTTAATCCAGAAGGTATAGAAAAAGTAATATATCCATTGAATGATTTTGGAGTTGATTTAGGTCTTTGGACAAGACATTTTAAAGATTTTTATGTAAAAAAAATATATTCAACTGATAATATTGAAAGTGCTAATAATTTAGTATTAAAACAAGGTACTTCTACTAATAGAGTTTATTGTAATTATAGTGATATGATTAAAATAAAAGATGTAACAAATAATGTTTATAAACAAAAAAGAATTATTGGAACAACTGGTGAAAATCAAGGAGATGTAGTTACTGTTCCTCATAATTTTTCTAATCCAAATAATATAATTGGATTGCAATGTATAGTTAGAAATGCTGATGGATGTGGTGTTATACCTTCTACAAGTAGAACAAATTATGAATATGAAGTAAGATATGATTCTGATAATATAATTTTAGAATTAAAAACTGATAATTCTGATTATCTTACTTCTAAACCATTTGAAGTTGTTTTAACTTATAAATAATAAGGATAATTATATGGAAACTCTAATACAATTGCTTCCACTTATAGGTGGAGGTGTATTTGGTGCTGTAACTAAATTAATATCAATGAAAGCACAAAATAAAAAAGAAGAACAACAAATGATGATGGCTTTATTATCAAAACAAAAAGAAGCTATTAGTGAAGTTAATAATTTAGCAGTAAAAAATCAAGGATTTTCTTTTGCAAGAAGAACTATTGCTTTTTCAATAACTGCTATAATAGTTATAATTGCTATTATACCATTATTTGTAGAAACTTTTCCAATAAATGTTTTAGAAAAAGTAACTACTGGTGGAGAATATATTTTTGGATTAATAGATACAAGAGAAACACATGAAACTTGGGTTAAACTTAAAGGTGCTGTTCTTGTAAAAGAAGTTGGTCTTTCATTTCAAGCAATAATAGGTGCTTATTTTGGAGCAAGTATAGCAGGAAGTAAGTAATTTTACTTATTTCCTTATTTATATTTAAAAAAAACAAAGGATTTTTATAATGATATTTAAAATAATTTTAGTAATAATAATTATATTATTTAATACAGGTTGTTCTATAAAATATAATTATAAAAATTCTTCATTTAAATTTGAAGAATTCAAATATACAACAACAAAAGGGATTAATAAAAAATATAGTGTTATATATAAAAGGAATTAATATGGGTTACTCAAATGATGATTTAATAATTAAAATAACAAGATTAGAAGATTTTCAAAATAAATGTGAATTGGATATAGAAAGAATAAAAATAAAAGTAGAAGAAGAGGTAAATGAATTGAAAACTATAAACTCTGAATTGAAAAGAAATCTTGATAAAATAAATGGAACATTAGTTAGAATTCAATATACATTAATAGGTGGAGCAATAGTAGTAATATTATCTGACATTGGTGTAGTTGAATTTCTTAAAAAATTTTTAAAGTTAGCAATGTAAATGTTATGATAATATTGTATTTTTTAACTTTAAAATTATATAGAATAGACACTATTAGAGATTATTTTAATAATCTTTAATATAAAAAGGAGATAATATGTCTTATGATTCTTATGGAATGGTTATAGGAAGTGCTGTTGGTTCAATAAATAGTATCATGCAACAAAAAAGTATTAATGATGCTCTTGAAGCACAAGCAGAATATAATAATAAATTATTAGAAATGAATGATAAACTATTAAGTTTTAATCAAAGTGCTAATCTTAATAGAGCAAATGAGGCTATTATTTCTTATTATAATGATATTGAAAAGCAAAAATTTGATTATAAACAAGAAGCAAATCAAAAAATAAGTGGTATGAATAATAGACAAATGTCTGGAATAACTGCTGGTAATACAAAAGAAAGAAAAGTTCAAACTGCTTATAGAGAAGTTGGAAAAAATGTTGGAAAAATAGAAGATAATGGAGAAAAAGCAATTGTTCAAATATTAGAACAATCAAGAGCTGATAATGAAAGACTTCAATCTGAAAAAATAAATCAATATAATCAAACTCTAATGAAGAACGCAAGTTTAAAAGGGCAACAAATTTCAGGTCTTAATGCTGCTTTAATGACTGCTAATAGTTCAACTTCTATGGCTTATCAAGGTTATAATATTGGTAGTGGTATTGATAATTTAACTACTATAACTAATGAAACAAAACAGTATGATGGAAATTATACTAATGATACTGAATATAATTTATTAAGTGGAACAGCAGGAATTAAAAATTCATTATTAATAAATTATAATATATAAAAAATTAAAGGATAAAATATGGCAGATGTAAATTATAAAGCAATAAACTCTCCAAAGAGTTTGACTTTAAATACTGACAAAATAGTTGAAACAAAACAACAAGCTCAATTATTTGATGGTATTATAAAAACTGAAAGTAATGCTGTTTCAATTGGAACAAATTTAGTTAATACTTTGACTAAACAAGAAGAAATAGAACTTAAAAAAAAACAATATGAAGCAAATTTAGTTGGTAAAAGAGATTATTTAGAATTTGAACAATCTTTAATTGGAAAAACTGCTACTGAAAAAGAATCTGCTATATTATCTAAATTTTCACAATTAGGAGCAGATGATGTTCCAGTTGAATATAGACAACCATTTGAAGCTAATTTACTTAAATTACACTCAAATGTAAAGAAAGAAAGAATAGTTGAAGATACTGAAACTGCTTCTACTATGTTATCTGAAAGAATTAAAACTGATTTTGATTTAGGAAAAGTTGATAATACTTTATTAGAAAATAGAGTATCTGAAATATCTGAAATTTTACCTGATATTGATAAATCACAAGTTGCTTTTGAAGGATTAAAATCAATAGCAAATCATTCAATAGAAGATATAGTTAATAAAAATACTGATGTTAAAAGTTTTGATATAGAAGGATTTGTTAATAAAGATGGAAAAGATTATATAGAAAATAAAACTGTTAATATGAAAGTTCCAAAAAGTGTATATGATTTTAATGAAAAATATAATGAAAATATTTCAAAATTAAATGAAATGTTAAATTCTAATAAATTTCTTAAAAGTAAAAATAAAAATACACAAAAAAGACTTAATTCACTTTTTAAAGGTTTAGAATCACAAAGAAAATCTGAAATAAGTAAAATAAAACAATTTAGTGAAGATTTTTTAAATGAAACTTCTGGATATGGTCAAAAAGTTTTTAATTCATATCAAATAAATCCAGAAGAAATGAAAGAAGTTATTTCAAATACTTGTTATAGAAATGATGGTTCAATTGATAATGATTGTTATGTTAAAAAAATGTCAGATTATAGTAAAAATTATACTGATAGACAAAATCAATTAGATTTAATGGAAAATTATTCTGATAATATACATATTGGAAATATTCCTTCAAAAAAACAAGAATTCGCTTATAATTTTTATGAAAACAGAGCAAAAAAAGATATTGGTGAAATATTTTTAACTGGTAATACATCTAAAATAACTAAATATGTTAATTCTGCTGGTTTAATTAAAGAACCATTAAAAGAAATAATTATGAATAATTTAAATTCTCCTGATTTAAATATGAGAAAAAAATCAATTGAAACTTTTATGAATCTAAAAAATAGCACAGAAGGTAATAATATTTTAAGTAAAACATTAAAACCAGAAGAAAGATTTAAAATACAAGCTACAAGTGATATTATTAATTTTTATAAAGGTTCAACAGAAGAAGAAATTATAAAACATCTTGATAATATAAATAATAAAACTATTAGTTTAAATAGTAGAGAAACAAAAAATCTTAAAGAAGAAATAAATATTCCAGAAGATATGACACCTTCTCAACAAAGTTTTTTTATTAAAGATTATATGATTGCTGTTGAAAATGGAACAGGTGAAGAATGGAAGAATAGATTTGAAGATTTTGAACTTAAAAATAAAAAAGAAATTGGTGATTATACATTTTTAACAAGAGATAACAATTTGGATTATAGTGTTACAGGTTTTAAAGATACTGAAAATATTGAAGATTTCAATAATTATATTGGAGAATATTTAAAAGATTATGAAAATATAAAAGGTGTTAAAATTTCAAAAGTAAAAGTTTTAGTTTCAAATGGAAAAAATCAAAAACTTCAACCTATTGATGAATATGGAAATCCTACTGGAAATCCAATTGATTTAAAAGATATAAGTTTTTCTTATAAAAATAATATAAAAAAAGAATCAATTGAAGAAGAAAAAAATAAAGATAACATGTTAAATGTTATTGGTAGAAATATTGAAGAAGATTTTCATATAACTATGAATACTATTGGAAAAAAATATGAAGAATTTTCAAATAGTTTATCTGATTTAAAAACTAATATAGATGAATTTGAAAAAAGTAAATTAATTAATGTTAAAAAAAATGAAGAAATAAAAACTATTAATAATACATTTATTAAAACTTTTTCATATGACAATAATACATTGAAAAAAACATTAAGTGGTATTAAAGATAATGAACTTATATATACAACTGACAAAGAAAAATATTTTAATATTGTTTTACATAAATTAAATGATAATAATTATATAAGAAAAAGAGCAATAGAAATACAAGAAGAAGAAAAAAAACATACTAATAATTATAATGATTTAGAATTTTGCACTAAACAAGCAATTGAAGAAACAAAAAATGTTCTAAATGTTTTAAAAAGTAACCTAAGATATAATGAAGGATTACAATAAATATAAAAAGGAAAATAAATGGATAATAAAGAATTAAAAGTTAATGGAGAAAGTTTATCTTCAATTGAAAATAAAAATAGTGAAGAAAACATTATAACAATTGAAGAATTAAATAATAGTGATTTTTTTAATAAAGAAGATAATTTTATTCCAAACAATAATAATTCTTTATCTTCTAATAATATTCCTAATATAAAAGAAAATAAATCTACTTTAAAAGAAATAAAAGATGTTGAAGAAACAAAACCTTATTATAAAAATAGATATGATGAACAACCAAAAGGAAAAGTAACTTCTACTTGGGAAGATGCTTTTAATGTTGTTAATCCTTTTGCTATTGATTTTAATAATGTTAATATAGAAGTTTCTGATAATAATTATGATGACAATTTTGATAAAGAAAAATATTTTGAAGATAATCAAGTATCAGAAGATGAAAAATTATTAATATATAAAAATGCTCATAATGAACAATATGCTGATAGTTTATTAAAAAGAAATAGAACTTATCAAGAAAGTTTAGATAGAATAGGTGCTGATGATAGTATAGCTAAATATGGAAAAATGTTAATAGCAGGAACTATTGACCCTACTATACTTGTTCCTTTTGGTGGAGCTGTATCAAAAGTAAATTCACTTGTTAAAGCAAATGAATTATTAACAAGAGTTGCTACTACTGGTTTAACTTATGGTTCAATTGGTGCTATTACTAATGTTGCTTCTGAAAGTTTATTTGATTTACAAAATCTTCCAACTGATTATACAAGTGCTGCTACATTAGGATTTGTATTAGGTGGTGGATTACCAATGATTGGTGAAGCTGTTTCTTATAGTATGTTTTCTAATAAAATAGCTAAAAGTTTAAGAGAACCTTCTTTTGAAGAAAAGCATTTAGAACAAGATAATGAAATAATTCAACATCTTGATGAAAATGGAGAAGTTTCACATACTGAATTTGTTAAAAAAGATGATACTGAATATGTTGAATATGAAGATAAAAATGGTAAAATTAAAAAAAGAAAAAAAACAAAAGCAGAAAAAAGAAGTGAAGAAATTAATTCACTTGATGATGGTAGTTTAAAATCTTCAAGATTTATACCACAAGTTTTAAATTCTTTATCTAATAAATTACATGAAGTTAAAGATAAAACTACTCAATATTATATTAGAAAAGCTGTTGCTCCTACTGTTTCAGCAAAAGATAGTAATGGAAACTATATTGTTAAACAAGAAAGTGTTGAAGATTTAAAAACTTTTTATAGAGGTTTTGAGCAAAAATATCATTATAGAAATGCTGTTTCTTATAATAATGCTGTTAAAGATGGTTATTTTAATGGAACAAAAGAAGAATGGGATACTGGTGTTAAATTAGAAAGAGATAGATTAGAAAGTTTAAGACAAAAAGATATACAAGAAGAATTAAATACTTTTAAAAACTCTTTAGAAGAAGAAAATACTATTAATAAAGAAGAAATATATAACAATGAATTACAAAGTTATGCTGAAAATGTTTCTAAAAAGAAAAATATACCATTAGAAAAAGCTTTAAAAGATAAAAGTATTATTAAAAAAGCAAAAACTAATACTGAAAATAAAGTAAAAAAACTTGAAGAAAAACTTAATAAAGAACATGATAAAAAAATTTCTGAATTTCGTAAAGAATTAGAAAAGAAATATACTTACAAAGACTATTTAACAAGAGATAATACTTATTATAATGGTATAATAGAAGCAAATAACTTTTTTGAAAAGTATAGAAAAGAAGGAATGAAGTATAAAGAAGATTTCAAAGATATAGATGGAAATGGTTTATATAATCCAAGACAATATGATTGGAGAAAGATAGAAGACATAGATGAATTTACTTTAAAGAATATATTTAAGAAAGCAATGGAAGAATATAAATCAAAAGAAAACTTAGAATTAATTAAAAATCCAAAAGAGTTTGATAAAGTTCTTGATGAAATAGTTCAAGAGTTTAAAAAGAATGCTAATAAAAAAGAGTTACAAGAATTTATGGAATTATCTGGAAGACAAATAGATGGGTTACAAAATATTAACCATTTCTTAAAATCAAGAAAATATGGTTTTGATAACTATGCTTTAAAAGATATTTTAGATAATGATATGAATACTATAATTCAGAAATATAATTTTAGAATGGCTCCTGATTTAGCTTTATCAAAACAATATGGAACTTCTAATATTAAAACTATTAAAAATAATTTAGTTAAAGATTTAGAAAATAATTCTAATTTTGATAAAAAAGAAATAGTTAAAATATCAGAAGATTTTGAAAAGGTACTTGAAAACTTAACAGGTGTTACTTCAATGAAAGCTAATTTAAAAAATCCAAATGCTATGAGAATAGTAAGATATGCTGGTATGTTTAATACATTAACATTAGGTGGTAAGTTTGGTTTAAATACTGTTAATGAAATAGTTAATGGTTTAGTTGCTACTCAAAGTAAAGAATTACTTTATAAAAACTTTGGAAAACAATTAAAAGATACTGTTAATATAATGAATGGTAAAGAAGCTGATAGTTTAAATACTGAATTAGTTGAAATTATAGGTATGTCTCCTGAGTTAGTTGATAGTCATGTTTCTATGAAAATACAAGATAATGATTCTGTATTTAGTTCAAGTAAAATTGAAAAAGTTGCTAATAAATTAGTAAATAGATTAATGACTTATAATGGTATGAAAGTTATATCTGGATATTTTCAAGGTATAGTTGCTGGAAATGCTTTACAAGATATAAGAAAGTTTGCTAAAATATTAAATGAAGGAAAAACTTTATCTGATAAACAAAAACTTTTAATGTCAAGATGGGGTTTAGAAGAACAAGATATTTTAAATTTAAATAAAACAATTAATAATAATGCTAAGTTTAAAGAAAATGGAACTATTGAAAAATTAAATCTTCATAAATGGGAAAACTCTGATGAGTATTTAAAAATGTCAATTGCTATAAAAAGAGCAGTTGAAAGTGGTATAATGAGAGGTGATAGTATTCACTTACCACAATGGATGCTTGAAGGAAGTCCTATGGTTAGATTAGCTTTTGAATTTTTAAGATTTCCAATAATTGCTACTCAAACTTTATTAAGAAGAGGTATGCAAGAAGATATGGCAGGTTTTGTTGCTTCAGCAATTGGTGCTTCACTTGTATTTGTAGGAAGTAACTACTTAGTAGAACAAGCAGAAGTTTCAATTGGTGTTGTTGATAAACATAAAACAAAATATAATATATTTGAAGATGAAGAACAATTTAAGAAAGCTTTTTTAAAATCATTAAACTATGTTGGTTCATTAGGTGCTACTACATTAGCATATGATAAAGTTATGATAATGTTAGGTTATGGTTCTTTTGGTAGAGAATATGCTGATGATATTTCAAGTTTATTTGGTGTATCTGCTTCAAGATTAGAACAATTTAAAGTTCTATTCCATAATTTATTAGAAGGTAAATATGACAGCGAACAAACTTGGTATGTATTAAAATCACTTACACCTTTTTTATCACTTCCAGTTATAAGTGAAGGTGCTAACTTATTAATAAAAAAATATGGAGAATAATATGGCAAAAGCAAGTAAAAAAACAATTGAAGATTTACATGGTAAATTAGCTGAGTATTATTTAGATGTTTTAGAAGATGATATGGAATTATCTTCTGGAACTCTTAATGCAATTAATGCTTTTTTAAAACAAAACAATGTTGTAGCAGAAGAGATTGAAGAATCTCCATTTATGAATATTCATAATAGACTACAAAGTTTAATAGAACAAGAAAATGGAGAATAACAAATGGCAAGACAAGAATTAATAAATGGTATGAAAGGTTATGATTTTAGAACTTCTATAAATGAAAATTTTATAGAATTATATAATCAAACAACTTCTGTATCAATAAAAACATTATATGAAAGCAATTCTGATACAAATGTTTTCAATGATATAAGTAAAAATAAAGTTGATTTAATATCAGTGACTTCTGAAATTGATTTAGATAACATTAAAACATTTGATAATGCTGATTATCTTGAAACAATAAACCAAGAACTTTCAAAAACAAGTGAAGTTACTTTTAAAAAAATAAATATAACTGATGGTTTAGATTTAAAAGAAAATGTTGTTAAAGTAAATTCAAATACAATAATTTCAGATGAAACTGTGTTATTATGTGATACTTCTTCAAATTCTATCACTATAACTTTGCCTGATGCTATTTCAGGTGAAAAATATTATGTTAAAAAACTTAATGATAATGGTGATGTTGATATAATTGCTAATGATAGTGCTTTAATTGAAGACCAAAGCACTTTAACTTTAACTGCTAAATATGCTTCTGTTACTCTTGTTTGTGATGGAACTAACTGGTATGTTATATAAAATAAAAATTAAAGGAAAAATATGAGTTACCAACCAAATAATACTTATAGAAAAAATGATACATCTTTTGATGCTTGGGGAAGACCAAAGACTTATACTGATAAGTCTTTATTTCATGGTATGTTTTCTTATGACATACCAGATAGTTTATGGCATATTAAAGAAAATAGTTCATTATTACTTAATAATGATTTATCAAATAAAGTTACTTCTGATATTGGAAAATTATCAATAGTTTCTGGTGATTCTAATGGAGATAGTGCCCAACTTATATCTAAAAGACATCCAAAATATCAACCAAATAGAGGACATTTGTTTTCAACAGCATTAGGATTACCTTATCCTACTTCTGCTGGTGTTAGAGAATTTGGTCTTTTTAACGAAGATAATGGAGTTTTTTTTAGATTAAAATCTGATGGAAATTTATATGCTGTTATAAGAAGTGATGGAACAGAAACAAGAGAAGAAAAAATAACAATACCTTTTAATATTGATTTATCAAAAGGAAATATATATGATATTCAATTTCAATGGAGAGGTGTTGGAAATTATAAATTTTTCATTGGAAATCCTGAAAATGGAGAAGTTACACAAGTTCATGAAGTTGTATTTTTAAATACTTTAAGTGAAAGTTTATCAATATCTAATCCAGCTATGCCAGTTCAATTTAGAGCTGTTAATCTTGGAGATAATGTTAAAATATGGGCTGGATGTGTTGATGTTACATCAGAAGGTGGAACTTCTGAAAACTTAGTGTATAATTCAATAGCAGGTGGTGGTATAGGTGGTTATGCTGTTCCTTCTTCTGATGAAGAGCCTGTTTTTGCTGTAAAAGTTAATAATACTTTTAATGGTAAAATAAATACAAGGGATATATCTTTATCAAGAATAATAACTTCTTGCAATGATGAAAGTATTATATCTATTTATGTAACAAAAGACCCTGCTACTCTTGATGGAACTACTTGGACTAATTATGGTTCTTCTGATAATATACAATTTTCAGAAGGTGGAGATATATCTTTTGATGATACTAATACTAATACTAAAAGAGTATTATTAACAAGAGTTGAACAAGATTTTAAAAATGAACTTAAAAATCCACTTGGACAATATGGTTTATTTTATTTAACTGCTGGTGATTATATTTTAATTACTATAAAAACTGCTTCTGGTAAGAAAGTATGGACTACTTTTGAATTTGGTGAAGAATTATAAAATAAAAAATAAAAAGGACTAATATGGAAAATAATGAAAATTTAGAAATTATAGATGAAGAACAAGATTTAGAATTAAAGAAACTTAATGAAGAATTAGAAAAAATAGAAATAGAAAAAACACCTGAACAATTAGATGAAGAATATCTTAAACTTCTTATGAATGATTTTGGTGTTTTTCTTACATATGTATTTTCTTATATAAATTTACCACTTCCAACTCCTGTTCAATTAAGACTTTCTGAAATATTAGGTAAAAATCCTGATAGATTAGTTCTTAATGCTTATAGGGGTTTTGGTAAATCTATAATAACTGGTATTTATGCTGATTGGAGATTATTAAGAAATTATAATGAAAAAATACTTATTGTATCTGGTAACAGTTCAAAAGCTAATGAAATTAGTTCATTTGCAAGAAGACTTTTAGATATAATACCTTTATTAAGACATTTAGCTCCTTCTGCTGATATGAGAGATAGTGTTGTTTCTTTTGATGTTAGAGGTGCTGATACTACTATTGCTCCTTCTGTTAAAGTTACTGGTATTTTTGGTGCTTTTACAGGTTCAAGAGCTTCATTAGTTATTGCTGATGATATAGAAACTCCTGAAAATTCTCAAACACAAGAAGCAAGAGAAAAACTTTTAGCTAAAACACAAGAATTTGAAGCTTTATTAATTCCAGAAATGAAATGTTCTATTATTTATTTAGGAACTCCTCAATCTGCTGAATCTATTTATTCTTCTACTGGTGAAAACTTAGCTACTAAATATAAAAAAATAGTTATTCCTATTGAAGTTCCTAAAAATCCTGAAATATATGAAGATTGTTTAGATGAATTTGTTTATAAAATGGGAGAACCTGGCTCTCCTGTTGATGTTATTAGATTTCCTAAACCTATTATTTTAGAAAAAAAAGCTGGTTATTCAGAAGCTGGTTATTCTTTACAGTTTATGTTAGATACAACTCTTTCTGATGCTGAAAAATATCCTCTTAAATTAAAATATTTAACTGTTTTAACTTTAAATTCTTTTAAAGCTCCTGCTGTTATTAATCATTCTAATTCTCCTGATTTTAAAATTAAAGAATTATCTAATTGTGGTTTTAATGGTGATGGTTATTTTAAACCTTCTTTCATTTCAGAAGAAACTATTGAATATGATTATAAAATTATGGCAATAGATAGTTCTGGTTCTGGTAAAGATGAAACTGCTTGTGTTGTTTTAGGTGTTCTTAATGGAAATGTTTTCTTATTAGATGTTTATGCTTCTACTGATGGAGCTTCTGATTTCACTATGTTGAATATTGTTAAAACTGCTAAAAAACATCAAATTGAAAAAATTATATTAGAAAAAAACTTCTCTGCTGGTGTTTTTACTAAACTTTTAGAAAAATTCTTAATTAGAGATTATAACTGTCCTATTGAAGAAATAGTTTCAAAAGGTCAAAAAGAAACAAGAATTATTGAAACTTTAGAACCTGTTCTTAAAAATAACCAATTATTTGTTAATTATGATGTTGTTTTAGAAGATGCTAAACTTACTTCTGTTGGTTCTAAACTTTCTTCTTACTCTTTATTCTCTCAATTAACTCATATTACTTATGATAGAAACTCTGTTAAACATGATGATAGACTTGATGCATTAGCTATGGGTATTGCTCAAATTAAAGATGCTCTTGTTGTTAATCAAGATGAAGAATTACAAAGATATAAACAAGAAGAAATGGAAAGATTTCTTAATGAAAAAATATATGGTAAATATAATAATAATTTCAATACTATCTTTAATAGATAATTTAAAAGGACACTTAATGGAAATATATTAAAAATAAATTCCTGAATTTGTCTCCTTATATTACCTATTTTACCATACTTATTAACTACTTTACTACTTTAAGGAGATTATATGAAAAAAAAATATACTTTACATACTAATGATTTTCTTTATATGAAATTATATGATATGAAAAATGATATTATAAAATATAAATATAAAACTAAAAAGCATTTTGATACTATTAGAAACTATAATAAATTACTTAGAAAACTTAAAACTATTGATAAAATATTTACTAATGTTGATAACTTATTTGATGATTTTGATTATTATTATTCTTTTAAAAATAAAAAAGTTTGATTTTGTTTATGTTTTTATTACTTTTATTACTTTATGATATTGATAATATAGAGTTTTTTGATGATTTTAATTGATTTTTATTTATTATTTATTTATTTTTGTTTATTATTTATTTATTTTTGTTTTTTTTATTGTTAAATTCAGAAATTAATTTATAATTTGTTTGTTATTTGTTTATAAATATACTATAAAATCTACTGTAAAATCTACTGAAACCAAAAAATGGTAGAAAAATCTGAGGGGCTATCTCTTCACGGTGTGAAACAAGTTTCCCCCTGTGCGTCGTGGTTTCCTAAAATGTGAAAAAAATTTTTTTGCTTTTTGTATTTTGTAATTTCCATTTTTAAAAACTATATATTTATTATATTTTGAATTTATTAAAAGTTTTATACTTTAAAAAATTATATTTTTTATTGTGTAGGACTTTTTACCTTAAGCAGTTTGTTATATTATTATTTATTTAAGAAAAATATAAAAATTTGATTTTTCTTTTTTTTCAATTTCAAAACTTTTATAATTTATTTAAAATTAAGAGCACATTTATTTTTTTTCTTTTATAATATATATAGTTAAAAAGATAATAAAACAAATTATAAAAGTTTTGAAATTCTTTTTAAATTAAGAAGACATTTTAAAAAAATCTATTATAATAATAGTATAAGAAGAACAAGATACAAAGACTTTTAAAAGAATTATAAAAGTTTTTAAAATTAAGAAGACATTTTAAAAAAATCTATTATAATAATAATAGAACAAAAACAAATAATAAACATAAAGGATTACACATGCAAAACATAACAAAAGAATATATAAGCTTAACTGAATATACAAAAGAAGAAATAAACATTGAAACTATAACATTAGAAATAGAACATATTAAAAGATTAGTTGAAAATTTTATAAAAGGTAGTGATATTAATAATTATTATATTTATTCTGAAAGGTTAGAATATGCTATAAATTTTAAAGAAGAATTAATAAAAGAAATAGCAACTGGTTTTTTAATTTAATTAAAAAGAATTTTAAAAGTTTTTAAAATTAAGAAAACTTTTTTAAAAAATCTATTATAATAATAATAGAACAAAAACAAATAACAAACATAAAGGATTACACATGCAAAACATAACAAAAAAAGAACTTAAAGAATACACAATAAATAGATTAATTTTTAACGATATTGATGGTGATTATTTTTATAATATTTATTTAAATGAAAAAGAATATTATGAAGATTTTGAAGATTTTTTAAATAATTATTATGATAATTATAATGAAGAATTTAAAGAAATAGAAAAAAAAATAATATATAATATTAATAATAATATTTATTATTTAGATTAAAAAAAGAATTATAAAAGTTTTTAAAATTAATAATATATTTTAAAAAAAACTATTATAATAATATAAATATAATATTTAAAGCCTTAATTTTTTTAAGGTTTTATAATGTTATTTATTAAAAATTAATGGATAACAAAAACAAAACAAAAAATTAAAAAGGTTATATAATAACCAAAAAAGGACAAACACATGACAACTTTAAAAAATACAATTAATACAATAGCTAAAGAATTAGAAGACA
>Ga0256828_1000253_pt1 | contig 36861 bp, 36 predicted proteins | sample CV88metaG_FD_185993 | JGI IMG/M metagenome (GOLD analysis project Ga0256828, IMG submission 185993) | Hydrothermal vent microbial communities from East Pacific Rise, Pacific Ocean - CV88 | ecosystem: Environmental > Aquatic > Marine > Hydrothermal vents | place: Pacific Ocean: East Pacific Rise...
TGATGATGCACTTTCAGCTACAAAAGCAGCTGTTGAAGAGGGTATTGTTATCGGTGGTGGAGCGGCTCTTGTTCGTGCAGCTGCAAAAGTAAGCATTGATGATCTTGTGGGTGACCAAAAAATCGGTGCTGAGATCATCTTACGTGCTGTTAAAGCTCCTGTAAAACAGATAGCTGCAAATGCTGGTTATGATACTGGTGTTGTTGTAAATGCTATCGAGAATGCAGATAGTGAGACAATCGGTTTCAATGCTGCAACGGGTGAATATGTAGATATGTTTGAAGCGGGTATCATCGACCCACTTAAAGTTGAGCGTGTTGCACTTACAAATGCAACTTCAGTTTCAAGCCTACTTCTTACAACAGAAGCAGCAATCTTTGAGATTCCTAAAGAAGAAGCAGCTGCACCAGATATGGGAGCAGGAATGCCTCCACAAATGGGAATGCCAGGTATGATGTGATGACGGAAAAGTAAACGCAAACTGCTTTGCGTTTACCCGTCAGGAACCACAGACGTTGTGCGTAAGCACCGTCGAGGACTTACTTTTTAGTCGTCGGAACCACAGCAGTTGTCTGAAGGACCTGCGAGGGCTCACCTTTTTAGCTTGCGCATCAAGAGTTTATATTTGAACGAAGTGAAAATAAACTCGCAAAGAACCTTTTTAAAGCCAATTTTTTGGCTTTTACTAAATCCAAATTCACAAAAAGTCTTTTCATCCTTAATCATTATAAAACTATGCTAGAATACTCTACAGTAAACAATAACGAATAAATCTTTTGAGATGCTACAGAGTAATATTACACATATGAAATTAGCTACCTATCCATCAGATATTGAAATTGACATTCTAATTAATTTATGTGAAAATATAGAAGTTTTAAAGGAGAAAAATTAATGAATAACCCTTTCGAAAGTGGGCAAATAAAAAACTATATACTTTTATATGTTGGTGTTGTTGTCATTATGATACTATTTTTCATAGCAACATCACTTTTTAACAAACCAAAAGAGCATGAAAGAAAAAAATTTAATACAGAAATAAATGCAACACAAAAAGATAAGCAACAAGAGATAAAAGAAGCACTCAATCCAAAAGAACACAACTTTAAACTCCTAGATAAGGCCTACTAATAAAAAAGGTTTTATCTTACTCTTTTGTAACGATATAGAGTTGTTCATGTCCCAAACGTTTTAAAATATCCATTACTGATACAAAATCTTGAAATTTTGATTCTTTATCACTACGAAGAACTACCGTCTGTTTTTTAGAAATAGTAGAGAGTTTCTCTTCAAGCTGCGTGAGATCCACTTTCTCTTTTTCAAAGAACATTTCACCCTTCGCATTAACATAGACGGTTACTTCTTTTTGTGTATCTTCTTTTTGTGTCGCCTTTGCTTCTGGTAGATCAACAGGGATAACACCTTGTTTTATGAATGTAGCAGTAGTAAGTACCATAACAAGAAGTACAAGCATAATATCAATAAAAGGAATTACATTAATTTGATCAAAACGCTTAAAATGTTTTTTCTTACATTTAGACATTGTTTTCTTTCTCTTCTTGTGCAACATCGAATTTAGTAAGTATTCTTTCTACTTTTCTTAAAACAATTGTATAAGCGATGATCGCAGGCATTGCAACCACAAGACCTGTTGCTGTAGCTTTTAATGCAAGTGCAAGTCCCATCATAATTTTTTTTGCATCTACTGCACCAATATCACCTAGTGAATAAAATGTAATCATAATACCGACAACAGTTCCAAGTAATCCTACATACGGAGCATTCGAACCAATAGCACTAATAATACCTATGTTATCAGTTAAATCAAGTTCTAGATTATCTCTATATTTATAATCTTCAATACGTACGCTCTTAAAAAACATCATTCTCTCTATAAAAAGCCATAAAGTAATGACACTCATAAGACCCAATGTCCCCATAACTCCATAATCCAGCGCTGTTTCAGCGTACGATATCATTGAACCTGTTGCTTGCATTTTTATCCCTGTATCTATTTAAATTTTAATTTTACCGTTGTGCCTAAATCTGGTGATGAATCAAAAATCAATTCAATACTATTTTCATCACAAAATCGTCTAACCATTGTTAAACCTATGCCAAAACCTTGCATATCTTTATTTACTTGATAATAATTGTCAAAAATTGTCAAAAGTTGTACCTCATCCATACCAACCCCATAATCTCTTATCAGTAATATCTTATCATCAAGAACTATATCTATCTCTTTTGAATCATTTGAATATTTTACCCCATTATCAATAAGGTTGTCAATTACTTTAGAAAGACCTATTTTATCCATAAAAAGCTCATATTTAGATAATGTTACTCTAAATACTATATGAGGATAAATTTTTTGTAAAAACTCCACACGCTCACGTAATAACTCATCAAGAAAAAATGTCTCTTTTAACACCTGCTTTGTCTGCATTTTAATTAGATAATCAAGTTCATTATAACGTTGTTGCAACATTTTTGAAGCATTTTCTATGCGCATAACTCTATTAAGATTTTTATCATCCTCTAAATTTTTTTGTAACATTTGTGTATTGGTTTTAATAGTACTGATTGGTAAATTTAATTCATGCAAAGTCTCATTAGAAAGATTTTGAAGATTCATCACATACTCTTCTAGAGGATCAACAGCAAGTTTTGAAATAAAAAAGGCACTCAATAAAATTAAAAGAAAAACAACAACACCAAGAAACAAGTAATTTTCTATATTCATCTTAGTTAATATATAATAAAAAAGTATTAAAAAAGCGCTTACAGTCAAAAAATAAAATATAAAGATATTAATACGTAGATTACGAAACAAGCCTATATCCTATACCTCTTATATTTTCTATTTTCATATCAGGCAACATTTGTTTAATTCGATTTACATAGACTCGGATAGCACCATCACTACCACCTTCAGCGCTACTCCAAAGCTCACTTAAAATCACCTCTTTTGTTATAGTTTCATTATAGTTCTTTAAAAAAAGTAACAATAACTCATACTCTTTTTGAGAAAGTTCAAGTTCCTTTCCTTTATAACGAATTGTTTTATGAACTTCATCATAACAAAGATCATCTACACATTCAACATTCTCTTTTTTAACTCTTCGTAAAACTGCTTTTATTCGTAACAGTAACTCATCCACATCAAAAGGTTTTGTAATATAATCATCAGCACCGTTTAAAAAACCATTTTCTAAGCTCTCTTTATCCTTGCGTGAGGTTAAAAAAATAGCAGAAGTTATATCATCAGCCTCACGCAACTCTTTTAAGAGAGAAAGCCCATCAATCAAAGGGACATTAATATCCAAAAGATAAAGATCAAATTTACGTGCATATATAGCATCTATGGCATCTTGTCCATTAAGACAATGAAATACTTTATAGCCTTCTTCTTCCAAAAGATCTACTATCGTCTCACCAAAAAGAGAATCATCTTCTAAAAGTAATATCTTAATCAACACTCTCAATAGCCCAGTTTAAAGTCGTTCCAGCATAAAGAGGAACAACATTAGAATACTTCTCAGGTACAACAAATGGACGTTTTTGTAGTGTTACTTCCTTAAATTCTGGACAAATACCATAGATACTTTGTGCATTATCACTTACAAATGTTTGTAAATTATCAAGTTTATCAAACTGTTCAAAAATCTCACATAATAACTGAAGAGCAATTGGTGCAGTAAAGACACCTGCTGCACAACCACATGCCTCTTTTTTCTCACGTGGATGAGGAGCAGAATCTGAACCAAACATTACTTTAGGATGAGCGTTAAGCGCCACATCTAAAAGTGCATCTAAATCTTCAGGACGTTTTGCAATAGGCTTACAAAAATGGTGTGGCATCATCATTCCACCTATGACATCATCTAAAGTTAAAAGAAGATGATGCACCGTAATTGTTGCATAAAGATTTGGATACTTATCTAACATATCAACAGCTGCTTTAGTTGTAATATGCTCCATAATAATTTTTAAATCTGGAAAATTCTGTGCTAAAAGTTCATATATTGACATGAATTCTGCTTCACGGTCCATAACAAAACCATCCGTCTCACCATGAACACATAGAGGAATACCAAGTTGACTCATTGCCTCTAATGTCTCACGCATCTCATCTAAATCAAATGAGCTTACACCACCTTCGGAATTTGTAGTAATCCCAGCAGGATAAAGTTTAATTGCAGTGATTTCTTCAGCGATATCAACTAAAAAGCTTTTATCATAATTTTTATAAAAAAGTGTCATATACGGTTCGAAATAATCATTTGGAACAGCAGCCATTATACGCTCTTTATATAATAATAGAGCCTCTTTCGTATCTACCGGTGGTACAAGGTTCGGCATAACTAAAGCACCGCTAAAAGAATAAGCGGTCAGGGGAGCAATATTTTCAAGCATCACACCATCTCGAAGGTGTAAATGCATATCTAGAGGCATTAAAAGCGTATGCGTTTTCATCAAAAAATCCTTGAATTGTTAATTGGTGAAATTATAACAAAGTTGCTATTAAATACCCCATAAATAGAGATCAATAAAAGAGATGAACATCCCTATAAGTGCTAAAGAACGATAAAGATGAGAAAGTTTTATAAAAGGTTTCCCATCTATAAAAATACCAAGTTGAACAGCCGAAACGATTAAAGATGAGAAAATAAAAAAAAGATACGCAACAATTAAGACAATATACCATGTTTCATATATCAACCCATATCCAAAAAGAGCTATTACAGCAACCAAAACTATAATATTTTGTATAAGCATATGACTATTTGAAAGCTCTTCTTTTTTATAAACACGCGCAATTTTAAAATATAAAAATGCCAATAATAAACCAAAATAAAATAACAATTTAATCCTTTTTATCTAAAACTATGTCTTGAGCTTTTGTTCTTGGTTTTGCAATTGAAAGAATAACCTCTTTTTCAACATTTTTTGCAACCTTACCACTGGCAATTAACTCAAGAAGTTTATGTACTCTTTGCTCTTCTAGCTCTTTTTCTTTTAAAAACTGTTCATGACGCAACTGCTCATCATGAAGTTGTTTTTTAAGTTCTCTGTTCTTTTTACTGTTAAGATAAAGTAGTATAAAAACAGCAAGAACAAGTAACACTATAATAATTACTATATATACTGTATATTGTATGGTCTCTTTATGTGTTTGAGCATCGATCTCAGAAGTTTTAACTTTTGCTTTAAAATCTGTATGTGCTATGCTCTTTTGTGCTTCAGCATTTATTTTTGCAATATGGAGCTGATTTTCAGACCTTATTTTTTCTATCTCTATTTTTGCTTCTGCTTCTATTTTTGAAAGTTTTATCTGGTTTTCTCGTTCAAGTGCCTTTTGTGCACTCTTATTTGCTAAAGAATTTGGATTAATCCCTGTTATATTATCAGATGTTTGGGGAGGATTTAAAAGATGTATCCTATTGTGTTTAGATACTCCTTCTCCACATCCACTAAAAAACAAAAAAACTGTAAAAACCACTATATAAATAAAATATTTCATTGGCATTTCTCTTTTTATAAATTTGCTTTCGCTTTTTTTATTAGCTTATTAATAGATTTCTCATACAACACAGCTTCATCTTCATTAGTTGATTCAAAACGTGTCACTAAAACAGGTGTTGTATTTGATGCTCGTACTAGTCCCCAGCCATTTTTAAAATTAATTCTGACACCATCGACAGTGATTATGTCATTAATAGTTGGAAAATCCGCAGGAGGATTTTTTAAAAGTTCTTTAATTTTATCCATAAGTTTAAACTTCTCTTGCTCTGTTGTTTCTACTTTTAGCTCTTCGGTAGAGTAAACTTTTGGAAGTTTTGCAAGTTCAGCATCTAAATCAATTCCATCTTGAACAAGTTCAAGCATACGAAGTGTTGCATAGATAGCATCATCATAACCGTAGTAACGGTTTTTAAAGAAAATATGACCACTTACTTCACAAGCAAGATCAGCATTAGTCTCTTTCATCTTTACTTTTAAGTTTGAGTGCCCTGTTTTATACATTATAGCTTTCGATCCACGACGTTCTAGCTCATCATACATCACTTGTGAACACTTCACCTCACCGATAACTGTCGGTTTATCCATCTTCATAGAGTATAGCAGCGCCATCATGTCACCTTTGATGTTGTTCTTATGTGTAAGGACTGCAATTCTATCTGCATCACCATCATATGCAAAAGCGATATCACCCTCTTTTTCAAGAAGTGCTTTTACATCTTCCAAGTTGTGTTCCACCGAAGGGTCTGGATGATGATTTGGAAATGTTCCATCAGGATCTACATAGAGTCCTTTTGTTTTAAGATCAAGTCTACTAAAAATCTCTTCAGTAACAACTCCTGCAACCCCATTACCACAATCATATACTATACGAGTAGGCATACTTTTTAAGTGTGAAAATGCATTGACAATGTAGTTAATATAACGACTGACTGCATCTATTTTAATGACTTGACGATCTGTTTTTTCAGGTATTTGCATAGCTTCACACTCACGTCCAAGTGCATAAATATCATCAGAAAAAAATGGAAGCTTATCTATTGTAATTTTAAAACCATTGTACTCACTGGGATTATGACTGCCAGTTATCATAACAGAAGCAGACGGAGTTATGCCGTCCCACTCCTGATAATTCGTGAAATAGTTTACAGGAGTTGGAACAAGTCCCATATCAAGTACGATTTTCCCTCCCGCATTCAATCCCTGCGTAAGGTATTCAAAAAGAACAGGAGAGTGACTTCGTGCATCATATCCAACAGCTACATATTCACCATTAATCCTATCTGCCAATGCACGACCAATACGGACAACACTTGCTTCATTCAACTCTTTTTCATAAATACCACGAATATCATACTCTCTATAAATGCTCAAAAACAATTCCTTAAAATTAATGACAATATGATACTATGAAATTGGTTAAAAAAGTAACTATGCCTTAATATCTAAATAAGAAGGTAAAAAAAAGTTGAGTTCTGAAACGCGTTTTACACTTTTACCGTCAATTCCATTCGAATAAAGAAACTTCTGGAAATCCTGCGTATTTTTTGCGATCTGCTCTCCGGCAGAAAGTTTTTCTTTTGAAAAACTACTCGTAGAAAAATTTGTGAATGTATATTTATTTGCATTATCCACTAATGCCTGTCTAATCTTTTTTACTTCATCTTTTGAGAGTTTATGCATATACAAGTCTTTAATTACACTGTTATTTGATAATATTTGCATCTTTTTATCTCCTCAGACTATCTTGATTAGATACTATATCGACATTTCTCAAAAGAATTTATAAAAAAAGCTTAAAAAAGTTTGATAATCGCAATTATTGCGCTATACTGTTGCCAAGTGAAAGATGAGGCGTGAATTCATCTTTAGTGTGATTTTTGCTCTAACTGCGTTAAAACCTCCTAAAGACTCTCCCAATATTTCGACACAATTTATATAAAAGGCTAGACAATGGCAGAATTAATGGACGGATCAGTTAAATGGTTCAATGATGAAAAAGGTTATGGTTTTATTCAACAAGACAATGGTGGAAAAGATGTATTCGTACACTTCCGTCAAGTAAACAATCCACAAGGTGGAAGAGTTTCTTTAGCAGAAGGTCAAAGAGTGACTTTTGAAATCGGTGAAGGTCAAAAAGGCCCACAAGCTGAAAACGTAACTCCACTTTAAGTAGTGTTTAAGTCCCTATTTTAGGGACTTTATAGACTACTTATTATAGATATCTTTTTTAAACTTTTCAACATCTAGTGATTCTAATAGTTTTGGTAAATTTGGAAACCAAAAAGAGTGATATCCAAAACCACCATTAACAAACTCATCAATTGCTTTTTCTTTACTCCAACCTTGTACACCGATTCTATATCCAGCTATTACAGTTCCTGTTCTGTCTGATCCATGTAGACAATGTACTAAAGTTTTTCCATCTGTTTTTATAAGATACGATACAGCTTTCACCAACTGCTGGTATGTCATTTTAGAAGTGTTGATAGGTATATGATACCTCTTAATAGCAATGCCATCTAATTCATCTTTATCATTATGCCATTGACGTAGATTTAGATCATACCTAATCCCAAATTTATAAAGTTCTTTAAACTCTTGCTTATTGGGTTGTGCACTTCTATATATTTTATCATCAACCTTATAAAAGTTCTCAAGTTTTACTTCTTTCACAGGCTGCGCATAATACTCTTTCTTTATTGTAATAGTGCTTTCTTTTGAACTACACCCGAAGATAGAAAATACTAAAATAAAGAGAAAAATTAAATTTTTCATAGATACTCATCCATTGGTATATAAAAAGAGAGGTTTGAAAGCAATCTTCTTAAAAATCCAGCATTACCGTCATCATAGTATTTTACTATTTTCCCATCCTCTTTTGTAATCCAGACAACTTTAGTATCATCTTGTGGTATACATGTCACAGCACAATCTTGAGAAGCCTGTTCTTCTAAACGGAGTTCAAAAACATTTTCCAATTGTCGGATATGATCAAAAACATCACTTTCAATCTTTGCCAACTCTTTTGAATAGATAATTGAAAGTATTTCAGTATTGAGCTTTATACTTCTTGGATCAAGATTCATAGATCCTATTACAAAAATTTTATCATCAATAATCATATTCTTTGCATGTAAACTACTTCTCGGAATAGAACCTTTTCTATACTTCTGATTTTTATAAATATATTGAAATGAATTTGGGTTCAGTTCATAAAGGTGTACACCCATTTTTAAAAGCTCTTTTTGATGTCTAGAATAAGCACTATAAACAGGAATACCATCATTTGTAGCTAAAGAGTTCGTAACTATAGAAATTTCAACACCTTGTGCACGAAGATCCCTAAACTTATCAAGCATCTCTTGTGTTGGTATAAAATATGGGTTTATGATTTTTAATGATTTTTTTATTTTGGAAAAAAGTGGCTTTATCTGTTCACTTAAATGTGAGGAAGTCTCATTTTCACTAATTGTAATTTTAGTTGGTGTATCAAAATAAAGATGTGCATTTCCATACAAAAGTTGTAATTGATGCACTTTGACAGCTTTTGCAAATGGCCTTGCCGAGGCCTCTTCTAAATATGCATTATGACGTAAAGAATGTGCAGATTTAAAAAGTTCTTCTTTTAATATCTTATAATCAGCTTTATCTTCACCCTTTGCTATATCTTTAATATCAACAGAGATATTTGATTGCCAATACGTTGCAAACTCATTCGATGCTTCTGCTGCCAAAGGGCCAACGGCCAATACATCATTATCAATAAAGATATTCTCTTTATCTGCGGCAAAATAGATATTTTCTATATTTCTTCCACCAATAATTGCTGCAGAATTATCAGCTACAAGTAGTTTATTATGCATTCTTCTTCCCAATGTATCTATATGAAATGCCATTTGTAACCAACCAAGTAATTTTCTTGCTGGTGTAGGATTAAAAAGTTTAATCTCAATATTGGGATGTTGCGCAAGGGCTTCAAGCTCAACATCATCATCTTTTTGCAAGAGATCATCAATGAGAACTTTGACTTTCACTCCCCTATCAGCAGCCTCAACCAAAAGCTGTGTTATCCCATATGCTATATCATCTTCTGCATAGATAAAATATTGTAGATCTAATGTCTTCTTAGCATTTTCGATAAGAAAGACCCTTGCCATAAAAGCATCTAGATTATTATGTAATGGATAAAATCCTGTTTTTGGGTAGTGTGCTTTAACATCATCTTTCGATAAAAAATATAGTGATGATGAGGCCTGTTTATACTCTTTTACAATTGGTGTCTCTTTTGGCTTATAAAAAAAATATTTACCAGAACATCCTATTGAAAATAGAGCAATAACTATAAGCAATAAAACCTGTATACTTTTCATTTTATTTTTCCTTACTAATGTTTTGAGATCTCATCTTCTGAAATCTTTCTCTTCCATTGAATACCATGAAAACCCTTTTTATAACCAGCATCAAACAAGCGATTCATATCTTCCTTTTCAAACTGATGCGGTAAATTTGGTAAAATTATATCATCATCTATGCCTGTATAATAAAAATTATATCCATGATCTGTCGATGCTTTGTATAGACGATAAATACTTCTGTCAAAAATCAGGTCCACTGAATTTTTAGCGACAGCAGTTAAAATCGTCAATGCACTATCATTTGGAAGTGCCTGCGTAGTTTTTTTATAACGATACTGTCTATTTGCCAGAACATAAAGAGAAACAGATAACTTCTTATTTTTAGAATAGTGCAACACTTTTTTCCAATCTTCATTCATTCCTACCATAAATACATATGTGCTCATACCACCATCTATATGCATTTGATAATAACTATGATCTTTATATCGAATTTTAAAATATTGCGGATCAAAAACACCAGGCATTGCAGAAGATGCATAAATAATATCTCTATAAAGTTGTAATTTATCCGGCTTGTCACTTGCAGCAATAGCTGTCATATCCCAAACTGTAAGTGTACCATTATCAATATTCGTTGTACCTACATATAAGCGTCTACCCGCTTGATATTGCTTCGCAACTTGAACTAACAGATTACTTGTTATATATTTTTTAATCAGATTTTTCAATGGCGCTGTTGATGTTATAGATGAACCACCAAAAATCTTAAAGAAATTATAGTAATAGATATCAGACGTTTTTATAGAAGTGTAGATATCAGAGATATATCTGATATATCCATCTCCAAGAAATATAAATGTAGAGATGATAGAACCTGTTGATATGCCTGTTACAACATCAAATTTTGGCATGTCTCCACGTTCATACCATCCTTCTAAAACTCCACAACCATAAGCACCGTGACTGCCCCCACCGGAAATTGCAAGAATATTGAATGTTTTATCTGATGTTTTTGAAAGCTTTTCTTTAGTTAAAATTGCTTCGCCTAATGAATTACGAATATCGAACTTTGAATCTCTCTTTGATATATTTTTATCAAGACTTCCCCAAGGAAGGATATAAGCAGCTTCTGGCGGAGGAGCAACAGGTCTCGAACATGCTGAGAACATAAACACAAAGAGAGTAAAAAAAAGAATTTTCATTTTAGGATCTTATAAATTTTTTTGCACTAAAAAGCAAGATAAAAAGCCCAATAACAGAAACAGCGATAATAACAATACTCACTTTTGGATCTTGAGCAAAATTTTGAGCAGCAACTACAAGTCCCGCTGATATATTTCTCTGCCCTGCTGCAAGTGAGGAAACAACTTCATTGGTATGAAACGGTTTTGCTACAATATAACCAATAAAAAGAGCCACTATCATAAAGAGTATGATAGCAATCATATCAAAACCAATAATACCTAGAATAGCTTTTCCATGTAAAATACTCATAATCACAATAATAACAAGAAGTGCAATATTACTTAATTTAACCATTATTGGCTGCCATTTCATTGCAAACGCATCTTTTTTAGCCTTTATATAGAGTGCTATTACCAATGGAATAATCATCATAATGACCAAAGATTTGGCAATTGACAAACTATCAACAACTACATCACCTTCTACAAAAAGAGGCAATGCAAAAGGTAAAATAACAACTGTAGCCACCATAAGTAATAACATTACAGCTGTCGCTAGCGCTGTATCACTCTTGGCAATCTCTACGAGTTTTGGTATAAAGGGTGCTCCAGCAGAGAGAGCCAATATCATAAGTGCTGTTTGTGTCCCCGCATCAAGTGGTAATAAAGTATTAATACCAAGTGTTGCCAAAGGTATAAGTAAAAAATTAACCCCTATCATTAAACTTACAAGTTTACTATCTTTAAGGGGCTTTACAATTTCACTTACTTTTAAACTAAGCCCCATAGAAAGCATTGTTGCTACAACAAAAATAACTATTGCAACCTGAAATAAAATACTAAGTATCTCTATCATCCACTCTACTTCTTAAAATACTGAGCTACAAGCATCTGAGCAGCTTGCATTACTGGATAGGTCGTCGGTGCAGAAGTAAGCAGAGGATGTGTTGCAACCTGTAAACCTACTAGATCAAAAATAGTATATCCACCTTCAATGATTGAACCAAGCATATTAATCATCTCACCGGCATCAAGTCCACCAACTAATTGTGCACCGATAACAACACCACCCTTTTTCGTTGCAATGAGCTTAATAGCCTGTTCTTGAGTATTTGGCAATGATGCAGGATGTTTACCTGCTACCTTTATAACAGTTGCAATATACTCTATTCCCTCTTTTTTTGCTTGAGTTTCAGTAACACCAGCTGAACCAAAAGCCTGATTATTCATTACAGTTGAAAAAATTCCAATAGTCCCTTTAAATGATTTGACAAGATTAATACTAAAGAGATTTGCAGCGGCTACCCTTGCCTCTGCTGTAGCTGTAGAAGCCAACATTACAGGACTTACTCGTCGTGTTATGAAATCTCTTTTTTCTGCACAATCACCAACTGCAAAAATATCTTCTATATTTGTTCTCATATATTCATCAACTCGTATAGCACCAAACTCACCAATATTTACATCACTCTCTTTAGCTAAATCAATATTTGGAGCATAACCTGTTGCTAAAATAACGGCATCAGCTTTTAGCTCTGTACCACTTTGAAGTTTAACACCAGTTGCAACACCTTTTTTTGTTAAAATTTCTGTAGTACGTTCACCTTTTAAAAGTCGTACCCCATTTTTTTTCACAATCTCTTCCATATATGAAGAGACCTCTTTATCAAAAGAACTTTTGAGGATTCTAGGACCAATTAACGTTACTTTTTTACCTGCACTCTGAAGCTCATCTGCAATCTCAACGCCGATAAAACCCGTTCCTACAACAACAACTCTTTTTGTATTTGTAAGTGCCTTATGCATTTTACGTATATAATCTGGAGACTTAGGTACTTGATAAACACCTTTTACATCATAATTTTTTATCTTTTTAGGTACTTTTGGTGTTGAACCTGTTGCAATGATTAGTTTTTCATAGCTATAAGTCTCTCCACTTTCACAAGTAACAATTTTTGCTTTACCATCAATTTTAAGTGCTTTGTCGTGAATAAGTTCTGTTCCCATTTTTGCCGCCATATCACCGCATGGAATCATATCATCTTCTACAGAATCCAGCATTATTCCAAAGACATAAGGAATTCCACAAGGCACCATAGAATCAGCATCTTTTTTTATAACACTTACACTCTTGTTAGGATAAAACATTCTACATCCACCAGCTGCAACCATAGCAGACGGCCCACCACCAATGACTAATATCTCTTTTTCTATCATAATTTTTCCTTTGTTTTAGGGGATGATTACACCACGCCCTTGAATTTTTCCAGCTTCTAAAAGCTTATATGCTTCTTCAATTTCATCCAGTTTAAATTTTGTTATGTGTGCTTTAACCTTACCTGCTTTAGCCAAAGCTATAAGCTCAATCAACTCAAACTTACTACCACCAAAAGTTGTACTCATTGTAGCACCATAAGGCAAAGAGTTGTGTTTGTACTCAAATACCCCCGTACCCCGGCCTACTAATACAACATGTCCAAGAGGTTTGATCATCTTTGCATTATTGGCTATTGTTATCGCACTTCCAACAAAATCAAGAACAACATCAACGCTCATTGACTCATATGAACTCTCTTTAGTGGAATCTCTTACTTCATCAGCACCAAGCTCCATTGCAAAATCAAGCGATTTTTGACTCCTCGCATAGGCAATTATATGTGCATTTGTTGTTGCTTTTAGTATCTGTAATGCCATATGTCCAAGCCCACCAATACCAATAACAGCCACTTTACTTCCTGGAACTAAAAGATCTTCAACTCTTTTTATAGCATGATACGAAGTAAGTCCTGCATCTGTTAATGGTGCAGCTTCTGCTACATCAAGCCCTTCGATATTAACCAATGCAGATGCTGGTGCTACAAAATACTCTGCATTTGCACCATCAAGTCCCATTCCAATCTGTTTGCCTTTATGCATACAGTATTGATTTCGACCAATTGAGCAGTAGTAACAATGCCCACAACCAGCAATAGTTACAAGCATTTGTTCGCCTATTTTAAATCCTTCAACACCATCACCAAGTTTATCAACATAACCGGCAGGTTCATGTCCTAATGTCATAGGTAACTCTATCTTTAAATGTGGAGGAGATGCCTTCCACTCTTTTAAAAGATACAAATCAGAATGACAAATCCCATTTGCTCCAAGTTTCAATCTTACTTCATTTGCTTTTGGTTCAGGAATAGGAGTATCAATAAGTTTACCACCATCTCCCCATTCATGAATTCTAAATGCTTGCATATATATTATCCTTCAAGTCCAAGTAATCTTCGTGCATTATGATAAAGATATTTTTCAAAAGCCTGATCGCTCAGAGGTAAAGCAAGTGCTTGTTCCAACGTCTCTTTAAAGTTTCCAAACGGATACGCGGATCCATATACAAACTGATCTTGTAACATCTCTATATTTTGCTGATAAAGCTGTCCCCCCGGCCAAAAGGTATATACATCACTACTTAGCGTTACACTAGGCCATTTCAGAGCAAGTGCCAGAGCTTCAGTAATATTTGGATACCCTCCATGACCAAGAACTAGTTTTAGTTTTGGGAACTGTCTCATCACATCATCCATACGCCAAATTTCATTTGGTTCTCTCCAATTAAAAGGATTTGCAAAAGCACCTGTTTGTACCTGTAAGAACTTACCACTCTCTTGAATCATCTCATAAAGTGGGAAAAATGCTTTATTATCAAGTGTTGTAGGACCACCTTCTACTCTATAGCCAGGTTCAATTGTACATCCACGAATCTCACTCTTTAAATCATCTTCCAATTTATCAGCAGCTTTTTTAATATCTTGATCTATATTAATAGGTGCTATACCGTAAAAACGATTTTTATATCTCTGTTCATATTTTAAGAGTTCTGCAGTGTCCATACTCATTTCAGGTTGCCCTTTCATGAAACGACCAGCTACAACAACAGACTCTATACCACACTCATCTATCTCTTGCCACCAAAGTTGCATTGCATCTTTATCACCCTTCATAAAAGCTTGTATCGATTCCGGAGCTTTTCCATAAGTAGCAGGATTTGCCAAAGTATTTGGACGATTTTGAAACATTGCTATCCGCATTTTGAAAAGTCCACCAAACGATTTCAAAGGTGGACGACAGCGAAAGTCTATAATCTTAAACTTTTTTCTCTCTTGTGATGCTTCTAAATTTGCATTCGCCATAGCAACACCCATTGCAGCTACAGCAGTTGTTTTAAAAAAATCTCTTCTATCTGACATTAACTTATCCTCTCTTATTTTCTTGGGAAAAAGATCTGTGCTTGCAGTCGTAACTGCCAATCCTCTCCCATAGTCTCAGGTTTGACCATATTATAATAAGCCTGCATCGTTGCGGACACAGGAACTTTGCCTATTTTAAAACCTTTTCCAAAACCACCACCAAATGGAACGGTCCATCTATCTTTTGATTTTTCTTTCCACTTTGCAGTAATAAAAGGAACCGTTGTTAAAAACCAACCATCACCCATATTATAATTAACAAAAGGTTGCATTTGTAAGAAATCTATCTTTTTACCACCGACACTGCTATCAACACCAAAGGAAAAAACATCCATAACTAAAATACCATAAGTCCACTTACCATCAATCCTAAGTCCTACAAACGAAGGTCCAACTCCCCATTGTTTAGTTTTTAGTGCTTTATCTGTCGCTGTTGGTATATATAATATTGCTCCCGCACCCCAGATAAACTTGCCACTCTTTTTAGGTGCTAAAAAAGCACTAAGTGTTGTATCACCCAGCGCTGTTGTCGCATTACCAAAAGCTGTAACATTTCCATTTTCATTGAAAGTTGCTGGTATTCCTGGTGTTGTTACAACAGGCATAATTAATCGCCAGACAATATCCCAATCATCAGTAATATCCATAGGAATAACAGGTTGAAAATTAGCAATATTTTTCATTTCATTACTATCTCCAAGACCAAAATAGCTATTGTTTTGAATTGGAAGTGAATATATCATAGTAATAGGGTTTTGAGACGCTTTAGCAATTTCACTATTACTCATCTGCTCTGCAAAGAGAGCGGTTACATATAAAAGAAGGAAAAATATTTTTCTTTTCACTTGTTTTCCTTTATAGAGAAGGGTGTTATCTGCACTCTTTTCTATTATCTGGATAGTACTCGATTCCATCCATTTGTGGGATGGTTGATTTTGGCACAGTCCCATCTACTTCAATATACCATCGGGTAATTATCCATTTTCCATCTCTTTTTTGTAGCGTTGCATTATATGTTCCACTGGTAAAGACTTTAAAAGTCCCATCTGGAAATGCATCTGAGATAAGCATATATGTTCGAACTTCTGCTCTTTTTTTATCTTGATAAGCCACATGCATATTCCCCATGGTATGACGGTGTGCAAAGTTTTTATTTTCACTTCCAGGTCCTCGAAAACGTACATCAACAAACTTTCTAAAGGCTTTTTTTCCTACTGTACGAATCGTTCCAAAACATGGAGTTGTCGTCTCAAAGACTATATCATCACTAAAAAGTGAAAACCAATCTTCCCATCTATCTTCATCTATCAAAAAGCTATAGGCAGTTACCTGATTTAAAATTGCCTGACGATCAGCTATCATTGTTATATCACTCAATGGTTTTCCACTATTATCAGCCGTGACCATTGGTAATTTTTTAGGTGGTAATCTCTTTTGCAAAGCTGTCTGTTTTTGCCAGAGTGAATCCTTTGTATCATACATCATAGACTTTGCACTTCTTGCATTTAATTCTGTACCTATTAATAGAAGCATACAAACCAACGTTAATAATTTTTTCATTTTTTAAACCCCTTAAAATTTATATGTTATTCCAACAACTGGACCATATGAAACAGTATCATACACAAATCTGTTATATTCTCCAATACTATTTTGTTCATAATTAACCCATAAAGCTTTTAGGTGCATATCTACCTCCCAACTTTCACTAATATGATAAAGTGCTCCGACTTCTATAGCTGATGTAAATTTTGAAGCTAAACCAAATCCACCTATATCACCACGTAATCTTAAATCCCATTTCTTATTAAGCGGATTTATCCAAACAGCACCGATAATAGGGTCATACCAGTCAAAAGTTCTATTTTTGTTAATACCGGCGATAGTTAAATCCATGACCATATGCCACCATCTAACACCACCAATATAATCAATATAACTATTTCCCAAAGGAACTCTGTAAGTTGCAAAAGCCTCAAATATTCCCTGATACATACCAAGTTCAGTTATTTGACTTTTATCTTTTGCTAAATCCATATATACATAATCAAGCCAAGCACCCCATCCACTGTTATGGTGAGCCTCAAAATGAGCCATTAATCCAGAATTTAAATTATCAATGATTGTTTTTGGAGACATATCAACAGGCACATTCTCTATTGAACTATCTCCAGCAAAATTTGTTCTATGATACCCCAAGGAAGTATCACCTTCAATCCAAGGAGCAAGCATATATAATTCTCCTTGATAGCTCCAGGCAGATTCTTGTGCATATAAACTCGAAATACTCAATAAAAATGAGAATGAAAGTTTTTTTAGTAAATTTTTCATTTTAATATTTCTCTTTACCCTCTGGTTTATAAGCTGTCCACTCCCTATGATCTCCAGGCCACTCTTCAATAGAGACCATTGGATAATCATAATTATATTTGTGAGGCCATTTTAAAACTTTCCAGTTCACATTTTCCCCAAAATACATCACATGAAAGTTATAATCTTTTATATCTTCTTTGGAGAAACTTACAGATGTCTCTTTTAAAAAGGTATGATCATGCATTCGTGTAAATTGTGCAGCATCTATGATGCCTGAAGCATAAGGATGATTAATACCCTCAACATTATAGTGTCCAGGAAACACAACTTTTGCATTCATAATCTCTTTACCCAGTTTCTCACCCCATCTTGCTGTTGTAATATGGCCATCATCACTTACAGCAGATAAAAAGATATCAATATCCCCTAATTCATCCAAGATCTCCTGAGGCGGATTTTGACGATTATCTCCCCAAAATACTATTCGGAATCCTTCAGTTTCTACTAAAATTATAGAGTTATCCCACTCCATATTTTCTCCTGGTGGATAGTTGTGTTTTGCAAACGCTTTTTCAAGAATTCTTCCATCATATATCTCATTTTCAGGATTACTTACATGCTTATCTGGAAAACCTGTTATTTTTGCATCACCTATTTCAACTGTTCCGGCGAGTCTGTCCAGAACCATTGGAGCATGCACTCTCATCATTCCATCATGATCTCCATGGGCATGTGTCGAGACTACGACATCAGCAGAAACTTCAGGAAATTGAGATAAAAACCATATACCACCAAGATCTAAATCTGGTGCATTACGGAATGGATCAAAAAGTATTTCAACACCACCAGGTGTAATAATTTTGTATGAAATCATTCCATAAAACTCTACTGTAACTTTTCCCGTACTTTTTCTAATAACTCCATTTTTTTGAGCAGCTATCAACCTATCATTCTTCACCCCTTGATAAAAGGAGTTATCCCCTATTACAGGTACTAACCATGTTTTTGGATTTGGTAATTTTGTCATATCCATCGTATTATCCTTTTATTTGTATTGTTCCCATACAGGCTTTACTTCTGGGATTTTGCTAACTTCATTGTTTTGTGAAAGTTCAACTCTTTCAATTTCAAAAGGAACATTTTCACCAAAATAAAATACATGATTATTATAATCTTTTACTTTATCAGTATTTAGTGTAATTGTATGTGTATCTACAATTGTATGCTCATGTGATTTCACATATTCTATAGCACTTTTTCCCCAACCAGCATTTAAAATATTAATCCCTTCCATGTAGTAATGCGTAGGAATGATGATTTTTGCACCCATTTTTTCGGCAATTTTATCCGCCCATTCAGGTGTTAAAGTACGACCATCATCGCTTATAGGGAGTATTGCAATATCTATATTTTGTAATCTATCCCAAACATCTTGTGGTGGATTTTGTCTATTGTCTCCCCAGTGTACAATACGAAGTCCACCAGTTTCAATCAGGTATATTGTATTGTCTCTGTCTTCTAAGGCAACATTTGGAAATGGATATAATTCTTGTAAAACATCCTGTGTAAATACACTACTTTGTGTCTCTACAATATGTTTATCAGCAATACCAGTTACTTTAAAATCAGCAAAATCATAAACACCTACAAAATTTTTAAGAATTGTACTTGCATCAAGCATTTCAAAAGCATTATGATCAAAATGACTGTGAGTGGTAAAACCTATATCACAGTGAGTCATTGGCATTCGCATAGAGTACCAAATCCCACCCCAAGATGGATCACAAGGATTTTTCCAAGGATCAAAAAAAAGTTCTAGACCCTTTGGTGTTGTTATTTTAAAAGCACTCATACCATAATAAGTAAAGGTCACTTCATTTACACTCTCTCTAAGCCCACCATAATAATGTGCGGCTATCACTCTTGTATTATTTTTATTTTGTGCATAGGCCACATCACCTACTTGAACTATTCGAGGCATAACCATCTCTTTGTGTTCATGTTCTCTTTCTTGTTTTCTTGTACTTCCCATTACTGGGGAAGATTGTTTTTTAGCTTTTTCCATCACTTTACTCCTTTTTAGTATTTCTCACCATTTTTAGGTTTAAATCTCTCCCAAGCTTTTACCGGTTCAGGAAGTGGTGCGTTTGGCCCATCATAAGTAGGGGCTTGCCATCTGTAGATGTTTGTCACTGTGTTTTCACCAAAGTACATTACATGTTGTTTATAATCTTTAATACCTTCAGGAGAGAGGCTAATCGTATGATCTTTTAAAAATGTATGATCCATCATACGAGTAAATTGTTCAGCACCAAGTTCCCATCCCGCATTTGGAGCATTAAGTCCATCTATAAAATAATGATGAGGAATCACAACCTTTGCGTTGAGTTTTTCAGCTATCTTCTTCCCCCAACGAGGTGTTAAGATATGCCCATCATCACTTACTGGCAGTAAGGCTATATCTATATCTTTCATCATCTCCCATGTATCTTCTGGCGGATTTTGACGATTATCACCCCAGTGTAATATTCTTAATCCTCCAACTTCGATTAAGAACATTGTATTACACCATTCCATATGTTCATTTGGCGGTGTTGTCTTTTTACCAAAGAGTTGCATCATCATTTCTGAAGTATAGAGATCATTTTGTGGTTCACACATATGTTTATCTAATATACCTGTGATCTTCACATCTCCAAGTTCAAAGACACCACCCATTCGCTCCATGATCATTGCAGCATCAAGGCGATGCACGGCATCATGATCACCATGCGCATGTGTACTTAAACCAATATCACATTTTGTGATAGGAAAATCTACCAAGAACCAGTATCCACCAAAACCAGGTGCATTTCTCCACGGATCTATCACAATCTCAAGACCTTTTGGAGAGGTGATTTTAAAAGCACACATTCCATAAAAAGAGATCTCCACTTCGCCAGTATCCTCACGCACACCACCAAATTTTTGTGCTGCAATGACTCTATCATTATTTGAAAGTTGCATAAATCCAAGACTCCCAACAGGTCCAATTATTGCCTGTTCAAATCCCCACTCATCTTCAACTTTTATCTCCGCTTGTTCTTTTTTTTCTGCTGCTTCTGCTTTTTTTGCTGCTAAATGTTGTGCTTGCATTATCTTGTTCCTTCTTTCGCTGCTTGAATAAAATCATCAATGATTTTGTCATATGTATCATAAGTAGGTTGCCATCCCCACTCCTCTTTTGCATACTTATCATCTATTAAAAGAGCACTGTTTTCTAATACAGCCTGCCACTCTTCATTGACTTCAAAATTTATCTCTGCTTGTGGGATTTTTGCTTTTACCATAGCAACAAGTTCACCGGCAGTTGGTGGTGTTGTAACACCATTGATAAGATAACATGTTCCTTTTACAGACTCTTTTGGGGCTTTACTAAGATCAATAATAGCTCTGGCTGCATCTTTTGTATGTAACAATGGTAGTGTCATATTCTCGTTAAATGGCACTGTATATGCTTCTCCTTTGAGGGCATAATTGATGATATCAGAAGTGTAAGAGACAAAACCTCCTGAACGGCTACCCGGACCAATAATAGCTGGATAACGAATAGCTCTAAAATCAACACCATGTTTATGTTTGAAAAAGCGACCACTTCCTTCTTGAAAGAGTTTTGTAACACCGTAAAAAGAACCTGGACGCTGCAAAGAGTGATCATTGATGATTTTAGAGTCAAGATCAAGTGCAAAAGTTGTCATAGAACTTGAAAATAGAAGTTGATCTACTTCATATTTTTCAACCATTTCAATAAGATGAATAAAACCATCTACATTCACCTTAACAGCTGCATCTATCTGTGTTTCACAAGCATCTCCAAGTACTGTGGCAAAATGAAATACTTTTTGAGGTCTATGCTTTGCTATAACACTCTCAATGGTAGCTGCATCCCCCGCATCACCCTGTTCATAAATAACTTTGTCTAAAATATCTACAATACGCTTGGGATTTTCACTGCGTCCCATAACAACTGGAGTATATTCACCTTCACTGACTAACTGATGTGTTACTGCAGAGCCAAGCAAACCTGCCCCACCAGTAATAAGTACCTTTTTCTTTTCTGACATAGTTTTCCTTTATAACAGTTGCTTACAACTTTTAATATGTATCTATTATATGGGATTAAAAAAAAAAGTACTATAAAAAAAACGAAGAAATCAGATTTTTGAGAGCGTTTGACTAGGTGTTTCACCAAAGAAGTTTTTATAAACAACTGTAAAAGAACTTGGATGAAAGTAACCATATTTGGCGATGATCTCTGAGATGTTTTTCTTCTCATAGCGTGCAGAAAGTAATTCTTTTCGTATTGCACTCAATCTCAAATATTGTTGATACTGTTTAGGCGTCATTCCAAGCTGTTCTTGAAAAGAATACTGTAACATCCGCCCACTAATATCCAAAGAAGAAGCAAGATCTGTAATTTTGTAGATATTTGTAACATTCTCTTCTATAATCTTTCGTGCTTTAATAACATGATCTTTTACTCTGGGTACCTTTTTATCAGAGACTAAAATCAAAGAAAATAGATCCTCAATAATCTCCTCTTCAATGGAAAGAAATATCGCATTTGGCAATGCTCGTTCCTGTGTTTGAAAAAAATAGAACCATGAGATAAGTTTTTGTATAAAATTCTCACTTTTTCTCTCATCCAGATAAACCCTGTAATTAGAGCGTATCTGTTTAAAATCTTTTTCAAAGTAATCATAAAAGAGCGAATTAAATACAGACATTTCAAATACAATCGTAAATACTTCATTACTCTCATTTACAAGATAATTACTCTCTTCTGAACTCTCTATAATAAAGAGTTCATATTTATTTGTTTTTTCATGATTAAGATTACACACACCTTGTGTTCTTATAAATGAAAGTTGAACACTACCTTGAGGAGGAGAGCTTTCAATCATTATAGCATTATCATATCCAACCCATGAAAATTGCATACGTGGTGTAGTAAAAATCAGTAATGATGCTTTTGTTGTACCGGTCTGAATGTATGTCCATCGATGCTGCCAACCCTGACTTATTGTATTAATGAGATCAAAATCTTCGACCGCATCAAAACGTAATACCTGTGGCACAAATAACTGGCTATTCATATGAGTTTCCCTCTGTCACAATTTTATAACACTCATTTGCTATCTCTAACTCTTCATCTGTTCTAATTACCAACATTTTTATATTTTTTAGCAAGCTATTGTCCATAACAGCATCACGAACCTCTTGTGAATGTTCTCCTATGCCACCACTAAAAACAATGGCATCAACATTTTCAAGCAGTATCATATAAGCACCTATATACTTCTGAATTCTTCGTATCATTATAGCAAGAGCAAGTTTTGCCTTTTCATCATTACGTAAAAGTATCGTTCGCAGATCATTTTCTGCACATATTCCTAAAAGTCCTGACTCCTTATTCAATATCTGCTCTATCTCTTTAGGTGTTTTTTTAAGAGAACGCTGCAGGTAAAGAACTATTTCCGCATCTATATCACCACAACGCGTTCCCATTACAAGCCCTTCAAGAGGTGTAAATCCCATTGAAGTATCAATGCTTTTACCTTTTTTTATAGCACAGGCAGATGCACCATTACCAAGATGAAGCGTAATTATATTTATATCATGCAGCTCTTTTTTTAACTCTTTTGCAGCCTCTTTTGCCAAATATGCGTGAGAGGTTCCATGAAAGCCATACCTTCGTATACCCTCTTTTTCATAGAGTTCATAAGGGAGGGCATAGAGGTAGGCCTCTTTTTGCAGAGTTGCATGAAAAGCTGTATCAAAAACAGCTATTTGAGGAATATCTGGTACTTTTTGTATTGCTACTTCTATACCTTGAAGGTTTGCAGGGTTATGCAATGGTGCAAGAGGAATTAGCTCACGTATTATCTGTATAACATCTGTATCGATCAATACACTCTCTTGGAGCTTTTCTCCACCATGCACTACTCTATGCCCTATTGCATCCAAGATCTTAAAATCAATATCTAAAGCTTCAAGTGCTTCTGAATGAGAAGTGATGGGAGAGTCAGGTTCACCTATTTTTTCTATTGTTTTAGAAAAAAGCAGACTCCTGCTCGGATACTCAAAGAGTTTACATTTAAGTGAAGAACTGCCTGAATTAAGAACTGCTATTTTCATGACTCTTGCGCCGCCTGAATCGCTGTTATAGCTACAGTATTTACTATATCTTCCAGTAGGCATCCTCTACTTAAATCATTAATCGGTTTTTTAAGTCCTTGAATAATTGGTCCAATCGCAACGGCACCACTACTTCTTTGAACCGCTTTATAAGTATTGTTACCAGTGTTTAAATCAGGGAAGATAAAGACTGTTGCTTCCCCTGCTACTTTTGACTTAGGCAATTTAATTTTAGCCACCTTTTTGTTAATTGCCGCATCATATTGAATAGGCCCTTCAACAAGTAGATCTGGATGTTTTTGCTTGACTATAGCTGTTGCCTCACGAACTTTATCAACATCTGCACCATGCCCACTCTCACCTGTAGAGTAAGAGAGCATTGCCACTTTTGGAACAATACCAAAGGCTTTTGCAGTAAATGATGAAGCGATGGCAATATCAGCCAACTCTTCAACATTTGGATCTTCATTAATAGCACAATCTCCATAAACCAAGACCTTAGTTTCAAAGCACATAAAGAAAACACTTGAAACAATAGAAACATCCTCTTTTGTTTTGATAATCTGTAAAGCTGGTCGCATAGTATCGGCTGTAGAATGTACTGCTCCACTTACCATACCATCTGCATAACCACACTCAACCATCATTGTTGCGAAATAACTAACATGCGTCATTGTATCTTCTGCCTGTTTGCGTGAGAGCCCCTTGTTTTTCCTTTTTTTGTAAAAGATATCTACAAATTCATGCATATAGTCTGATTCTAAATGGTTGATAATTTTTACATCTTGCAGATTTAGACCCAGTCGCATTGAACGCTCACGCAACTCTTTTTCATCTCCAAGCAGAACTATATTTGCCACCCCACGTCGTAAAACTATCTCTGCAGCACGTAAAATTCTCTCGTCATTAGACTCCGGAAGTACAATGGTTTTTCTCTTTGCGTGAGCCATTGCAAAAAGTTTATACTCAAACATCTGTGGTGTCACGACTTCATTGTAACTTGCATCAATTTTCTCTTCAATGGCTTTAATATCTACACTCTCATTAAAAAGTCCGAGTGCCAAGGCTATCTTTCTGTGTGAATTAACACGTAATCTCGCATGCACATTCATAATACTTTTTGCCGTATGAAATGTATCACCACTTACAGAAAGTATAGGTACTTTAAAACCTTCTAATCCATCAATAAGTCTGGCAATACTTGGATGGATCTTCATATCAAAAGGAAAAACGATAGCAGAAATATTTGGATAGTTCGATGAGTGTAGTGCTCCATAAAGTCCTAAAATTATCTCCGACCTGTCAGCAGGAACAATAACCAAATCATCTTCTTCTATACGCTCTAAAAAATTATCAAGAGAGAGAGCCGCGACTTTTACACTTTTAATAATACGCAAAGAATCATATTCAGAGACTATAATGCTTTTTGCATCCAAAGAGTCTATAATATCCTCAACTGTCGGCAAATTTAATTCATCTAGCTCACGCAGTGTATAGATAGTGTAAGGAAGTTTACAAAAGCGTTCTTGTAATTTTGCCTGTTCTTCTTCTCTCACGCGATTAACAAAAGTGGCAAAATGGTTACAACCTAAAGAGACAATAGCATCATTTTCAATTAAGACCTCATCATAAACTTCATTAAGGGCTTTCTCTTTTGCATTGATAATATTGATATATGGAGCACCAAAATTTTGAGCTATTTTTATATTGACATCATAAGAGATTGTACTTGTTAAAAAAGATTTACGAATGCCTTCACACAAAACAAAATCATATTCCGCCTCAAGTCTTTTAAACTTTTCTATAAGATTTTCTATCAGTTCATTCTCTTTACCATTGGCAAGCAACTCTTCTACTTCAGCAATGTCATATCCATAGCAATCATCATAAGTGATATCAAGAGAGTAACGTTCTAAAATAAATGAGATATCCCCATCACGTAGCTCACGCGAGTAAATAACAGGACGAAAAAAAGCGACACGATGCAGATTCCGTTTGAGTACTTCCATCATTCCCATGGAGACAAAGAGTGTCCCTGCATTTTTTTCCTGTGCTGCAATGTAAAGTGATTTTATCTTCATCTTTTTTCCTTAGTGTATAATTCTAGCAAAAAAATGGACTTTTATGACACCTAAAGAGTTAATGATAAGCAGATATGAAGCATTTGTAAAAAAAGACTGGCAATATCTTGCACATACTTCAACATCCCAGACACAAGAAGAACTTGCAATGATGCCTGAGTTGGAGTGGCTTAAACTTGATGTTTTAGAGGCCTATGAAAATGTTGTAGAGTTTAAAGCATATTATAAAGAAAATGGAAAGATCGGTGTTTTACACGAAAAAAGCAATTTTATCCAAAAAGACGGTGTATGGAAATACCATGACGGAAAGCTTTTTAACTCCAAAGTAGAGCGTAATGAACTCTGTCCGTGTGGCAGTGGGAAAAAGTACAAAAAATGTTGCGCTAAATAGTCCTTACAAAGAGATAGCTCTTTTTAGTAAATCCCTCCGTTTCATAAAATCGATGAGCATCTTCTCTTTGCAAACCTGAAGAAAGTACAAGATTTTCACAAGCTGCCATTTTTGCATAGTCATGCAGATAATCCAACATACTCCTGCCATAGCCACGTGAGCGGAACAACTCATCTGTTACAAGATCAAAGATATATAAATGGCGTTTATGATAGAGATTTGTCTGTACTGCAACCCCTGCATAAGTAATGAGCTGCTCTTTTTCAAAAAGTCCTATCATTTTATATTCCATATGACGCATATCATAGATAAGATCTTCAAATTCTTCGTAGCTCAACCCCTCACGCAGCTGTTTTAAAACATCATAAACTGCATAAAGTTCTTTTAGTGTCATTTCTCGTATTTGCATACGTAATTGTAGCAAATAAAAGCTACCTTTTACTTTGAGTGGATTATAATATTTCATATACAAGGAGTTTTTATGCGCTTTTTATTACTGCTGTTTTTATTTTTCATTCCTCTTTTTGCTTCCATTAAGACACCTTCAGATGTTTATTCTGAATCAGTTGTGCTTAAAAAGCTTGTTACTGAACTCAGAAGGGAGAATGGTATTGATACAGAACTCCCAACATTACCACCACAAGAGGGTAAAAAACCCCGTCACGTTATTCAAAAGACATTAGAAATTTTAACAAAAGTCAACAAATACAGAGAGATTCATGGATATGGACAGATTACTGTACCTCCTGTTCCTCCACGAGATATCACACCACAGGATGTTTATAATAATGTTGAAAGATTAAAGGTGGAGGTCTCTTATCTGCTCAAAGACAAAAATACCCTTTATCAGCAGGATTTTCAACGCAAACTCTTCGTAAATAAAACGCCTTCTGATGTTTATAGAGAACTCTGGATGATTTCACTTGGATTTGACAAACTTCTTGGACAAGGATTTACACCAACAGATGTTTATGCCCTATCAGAGCAGATTGTAAAAAAAATAAAATTTTTACGAATAACACAAAGAGAGATGGCTGATATAAAGATACCACCAAAACAAAAAGGGCTACACCCAAATCATGCACTCTACAGATCCGTCAAACTTATAAAAAAGATTAATCATATTGAGAAAAAACTCTGGATTGAACCTGTTCCTGTTCCAAAAGCAGAACAAAAAGTCATTTCACCTACTGAGGTATATGATTCACTCCAAACTGTTGTAGCAGAGCTCAACAGAATTTCAAGACGACTCGGTGTTGAAAGGAGTTTCGCGCTCAAAGATGTCAAAGAGAAGAAAACACCATCTGATGTTGTGCAGAACCTTGACTATGCAATAGCACTTTTACCTAAGTTCTCATTTCAACATCTCTTAAACCAGTATCCAAAGAAATCACTTATTAAAACTCCCAATGATGTATTTGCTCTGAGTGAATTCATTCTCAAAAAAATTGCCTATATTAAAAATAAGAAAGGTATAAAAGTAAAAACAAGACAAACAGCTTATATTTATGGTCTTAAACCTATTCATGTTTATGTAAAGGGACTTGAAAATCTCGAAAAAATTGCAAAATTACGTGAGATCGAAGGTTTTAAACCTTCACAAATTCCTTCTGCACCAAATACAAAGATTACACCGAGTGAAGTATATGAACTCATTTTACGGCTAGATGACGAGATCAATCTTCTCTATCCAAACTACAACCTGACAGCATACAGAGATTATCTGGATAAAAAAGAGTACAATGACAAAACACCATCTGATGTTTATAATAATCTTTGGAAGCTATCTTATGAGCTAGATGCTATTTTAAATCAGGAATATACACCCAACGAAACCTATGTCTTAGCACAAAAAATAGAAAATGACCTTCAAGAGATCGCAAAATTCTTTACAAAAAAAGAGATAAGGGTAGAGACAGTTCAACATAAGAATAAAAGACCTTCAGATGTATTTTTAATGAGTATAAACTTGATGAATACTCTTCAAGAGATAAAAAAACGAGGCAATATCACTTCAGCAAAAATTGCACTTCCTCAAGACAACTCTATTACACCGACAACAGTCTATAATGCCTTACGTATTATTAGTGGAACCATCTCAGAGATTCGTATCTATTATGGCATAGAGGAAAAAAATATAAAATTACAACAAGTTGACAATAAAACACCTTCAGATGTATATGGAGTTACAGAACGTGCAACAAAGATAGCTAAACAAATTTTACAAGATAGAAGTTATGAAAATTAGTCTTCCAAGCAAAGTGGCTATTGGTAGTTTTGTAATTGCCGGTATTGGTATTTTTGTCATCTCATTTCTCTCATATAACCTCATGGTACAGTACTTTAAAAGTAATATTTTAGATAATCTTCACTTTGAGCTCATACAAGATGCAAAAAAAGTCAAAGAAGATATTGATAGAATTCGTTATGACGAACAACTTGTTATAAACGATGATAATATTAAAGCCTTTTATAGAGCCTATAATAACAAATACCATTATGATGCAAAAACAAATATGACACTTAATGATATTGAACTTTCACTCGGCAAAGCGTTTAGTTCTTTACTCTCACATAATAGTGCCTACTTCAATGTTCGTTTAATTCATAAAAGTGGCAAAGAGTTGCTCGTTGTAGTCAAAAGTAATGATGGAACAGTTTATTATAAAACTAAAGATGAACTCCAAAATAAAAGCAGACGTCACTATTTTAAAGAGGCTATCAAGCTCAAACAAAATGAGGTATTTATCTCGAAAATAAACCTCAACAAAGAACATGGTCAAATTGAAACACCTCATATTCCCACTATTCGTATTGCCCTTCCAGTTTACTTTAAGCACAAAATTTTTGCGATCCTTATTATAAATGCCAACATTTATTCTCTTTTTAGTCCACTTAAAGAGATGCATGATCCAAACAAACAAATTTACATCGCAAATCAGAACGGGTACTATCTTTACCATCCAGACAAGAACAAAACATTTGGTTTTGATCTTAATAAAAACTATAAGATAACAGATGATTTTGATTTAAGCAAAGACAGATATTTTAAAAACAATTATGCTTTTGCCTATACAAAAATATATTTACAACCAGACCATTTTATTATCTTTGCACTGACAATGACAGATAAATTTTTACTACAACAATCAAAAGAGTACCAACAAAAACTCTTTTTATACATGATACTTATCTCATTTATCATTGCACTTACACTGCTTTTATTTGTCCGTTATCTTATTGCTCCACTACTTACGCTCACGCAAAAAGCAAAGAAGATAGCAACATCAGATGTAGTGGATGTCAGTTTTGAAAAGATTAAAAGTCATGATGAAATAGGGGAGTTATCACAATCACTTCACACTATGCTTCAAAAACTTCAAGAGTCTAAAAAAGAAGTAGAGCAAAAAGTACAGGAACGTACAGAAGAACTTAATGAGCTTAATGAAAATCTTGAAAAGATCATTAAAGAAAAAACCAATGAGAATATTAAACAGCTTGAAGTACTCCAACAGCAAAGTAAACTTGCTTCTATGGGTGAAATGATAGGTGCCATTGCACACCAATGGAGACAACCACTCAATGAGCTTAGTATTGCCATTCAAAATGTCAAGTATGATTATGAAGATGGTCTTGTTGATGAGGAGTATCTTAATGACTTCACACAATCAACGAAAAAGATCATTATGTTTATGTCTAATACAATTGATGACTTCAGAAACTTTTATAGAATTGACAAAACGAAAGAACTCTTTGATATAAAAGAGGCAATTGAAAAGACACTCTTTATGCAGCAGGCACAACTAAACAACAATAATATAACAGTAGAGATAAAAGGTGATTCATTTAGTGTAAACGGCTACAAGAATGAATTCCAGCAAGTTATTTTAAACCTTTTAAACAATGCAAAAGACGTTCTACTTGAAAAAAAGGTTAATGACGCAAAAATTACTGTAGAGTTAAAGGCAAATACAGTAATCATACGTGATAATGGTGGTGGAATACCTAGTAATATTCTTAATAGAGTTTTTGAACCTTACTTTACGACAAAAGAAGAAGGTAAAGGAACAGGGATGGGACTTTATATGTCCAAATTGATTATTGAAGATAATATGAAAGCAAAACTACATGTCAAGAATGGTAGTGATGGTGCTGAATTTAGGATAGAATTTAACAATGAAAAAGAATAATATACGGATATTGTATGTTGAAGATGAAGAGAGTATTCAAAAGCAGCTTACACGATTCATCTCACGTTTTTGTGAAGAGATCTATCTTGCATCTAATGGGAAAGAGGGTTTAGAACTATATAAAGAGCATAGACCTGATATTATTATTTCTGATATTCGTATGCCTATTATGAATGGAATCGATATGGTACGTGAGATAAAACAGATCGCCCCAAAACAGATGATTGTCCTTATTTCTGCGCATAGTGAAAGTGACTATCTTTTTGATGCTATTAATATGCAGGTTGATGGTTATATATTAAAACCTGTTGATCTCTCCATTTTAGAAGACAAACTCAATAAACTCATCCAAATCCATAAAAATCAAGAAGCTGTAGAACAGTTAAAAGAGAGTGAAGAACGATTTAGGAAAATTGCACATAACTCACAAATTGGACTCTTTATGTATAAAGAGACATATATTTATGTCAATGAAGCTTTTTGTAATTTAACCGGTTATTCTGCAGAAGAACTCTATCAAATGAGTCCAGGATATATGCTTGAACCAGCTCAACAGGCACAATTTCAAGAAGTTGTCAAACGTCGTCTTAATGGAGAACACTTTACAAAAGAGTATAAAGATCTTAAGATATTGACAAAAGACAAGGGTTATAAATATTTTCGTGTCAGTGCTTCGACCATACATATAGAAGGTAGCTATGCGGGTCTTGGAACCATTTTAGATATTACAGACCTCATTGAGGCACAACAACAACTCAAGATCTATGAACAAGCAATTGAACAGATGGATGGTTTATTCCGAATAACCGACATTAATGGAAACATACTCTTTGTAAACAGAGCTGTCGCAGAGCATACAGGCTACACAAGAAATGAACTTCTTTATAAGAACAACTCTATTTTTCAATCAGGACAACATGATGAACAATTCTATCAAAATCTCTGGCATACGATTTTATCAGGGGGAATCTACTCCGATACTTTTATAAATAAGAAGAAAAATGGTGAACTTTACTATGAAGATGAGACAATAACTCCTATTTTTGATATTAAGAGTAGAGAGTTAAAATATTTTGTCTCAACAGGTAAAGATATTACACAGCGTATAAAAATGGAAGAGCAGCTAAAAACTTTGGCAACGATTGATGCACTTACCGGAATCTACAACAGATACAAAATAAATCAGGTGATCGATGATGAAATGGCACGTACGAAGCGTTATGATGAGCCTTTTGCCCTCATTATGTTCGATATAGATTATTTTAAAGATATAAATGATACTTATGGGCATGATGTTGGAGACATTGTTTTAAAAGAGCTCTCCAGTATTATTCTTTCAGCTATTAGAGAGAGTGATACATTTGGTAGATGGGGTGGTGAAGAGTTTATGCTCATCGCTCCAAAAATAACACTCAAAGATGCCTTAACTCTTGCCGAAAAACTTTGTAAAAAAATAGATACATATAAATTTACTGATGTAGAGCATGTAACAGTAAGTATCGGTGTAGCACTTTGTACAAAAGAGAGCAAAAAAGAACAAATACTCAAAGAGGTTGATAATGCCTTATACAAATCAAAACATAATGGACGAAATCAAGTCTCGGCTATAGAGGGATAATCATCTTTTAAACAACTCTTAGATATAATCGCGAAAATTTATCTAAGAGAAGCTTACTATGGTAACAGTACAAAACCTTACAATGCGATACGGAAACAGAGTTCTGTTTCAAGAAATAAACTTAAAACTTGACCGTCATAAAAGATATGGTCTTATCGGTGCAAATGGTGCCGGAAAAACAACTTTTTTAAAAATTCTTTCAGGCCAGATTAATGAGTATGAGGGTGAAGTCATCATCCCTAAGCAAAATAAAGTCGGTGTTTTAGGACAGAATCAGTACGCTTTTGAAGACTTTACTATTATGGATGCGGTACTTTATGGAAATAAACGTCTTTATGATGCCATAAAAGAAAAAGAAGAGATCTATATGACAGGTGATTTTGAAGATGATGCAGTAAATAACCGCCTTGCAGAGTTAGAGACTATTTGTGTTGAAGAGGATCCTACTTATGAATATGATGTTAATATTGCAAAAATCTTAGAGAATGTTGGTATCCCTGCTGAGAAGCATAATGAACTTATGAGTACACTGGATTCAGCAGATAAGTTCAAAGTTTTACTTGCTCAAGTACTTTATCCAAAACCTGATGTACTATTCCTCGATGAACCTACCAACAACCTTGATATTGAAACCATAAGTTGGCTAGAACATGAGTTGCAACGTCATGAAGGAACTATGGTAGTAATCTCCCACGATAGACACTTTTTAAATTCTGTTGTTACAAACATCCTAGATGTTGATTATCAAAAAATCCGTGAGTTTACCGGAAACTATGATGATTGGTACATAGCAGCAAATGTTATGGCAAAGCAGATGGAACTTGACAATGCAAAAAAACAAAAAGAGAAAGAACAACTTGAGGCTTTTGTACGCCGTTTTAGCGCAAATGCTTCTAAAGCAAAACAGGCGACCTCAAGACAAAAACAACTTGAAAAATTAAATATAGAAGAGATTAAGCCATCTTCTCGCCGTGATCCGTCCATAGTTTTTAAAGCAAAACGTGTTATGGGTGATGAAGCTCTCAATGTTGAGCATATATGCCACTCATATGGGGATAATGAAGTTCTCAAAGACATTACTTTTAAAGTAGACCCTGATGAAAAGATTGCGATTATTGGTGGCAATGGTGTCGGAAAGACTACACTTATCAAAATCCTTATGGAAGAGTTAAAACCTAGCTGTGGAGGAACTATAACATGGGGTGCTACTATTGAACCATCTTACTTTCCACAAGATACAGCCGATATTATAAAAGGAGATGGAACACTCTATGACTGGTTACGTGCATTTGATCCAAAACGTGATATTGCAGAAATTAGAAACTGTCTTGGTCGTATGCTTTTTAATGGTGAACAACAAGAAAAGAATGTAGAGGCGATCTCTGGTGGAGAGAAGCATCGTATGATGCTAAGTAAAATGATGCTTGAGGGTGGAAACTTTTTGGTTCTTGATGAACCGACCAACCACCTTGACCTTGAAGCGATCGTTGCACTTGGTGAAGCACTTCATGAGTTCAAAGGTAATGTTATCTGTGTATCTCACGATAGAGAGTTACTTGATGCATTTGCTACACGTATTATTGAAATACATGAAGATCATACTTATATTGATTTTCGAGGAAGTTATGAAGAGTTTGCTGAAGCAAAAGAGAATGGTAAAATATAATGATGACACAATATACTAATTATCTTGGTTTAGGTATAGCAGGTAATTTTGCTCTTCACCTCGCACAGGCCGGTGAACTTGAAGATTTCAAAGATATTATTACAGAAGATGAGGCTGCACCAAAAGGCATTTTCCCTTTTTATTTACCTTGTGAGAAGGCAACAGAACAAGAACGCCCACGTAATACACTTTTTACATATCCACTCTCTTCAGAAACAATTATATTGCCAAAAGAGAGTGTTAATGTACAAGCAGAGCCAGAAGTTGGACTTCTTTGTGAGATCACTTACACTACAGATGGCAAAGTAACTGCGATCACGCCTAAAAAATTTGGAGCCTATAACGACTGTTCTATTCGTGTAGCGGGAGCTGAGAAGATCAGTGATAAGAAAAACTGGGGTGAAAACTCAAAAGGTATTGCCAATAAACTTATTGAGATTGATAAGTTTGCTCAGGGTGGCATTATGGATAGCTACTCCATTTGTAGTTTTTTACGTCGTGATGGCGAACTTCATGCTTATGGTGAAGACGTAGAACTCAATGGGTATAGCTACTTCTATGATAAACTCACAGATTGGATCAAAAATCAGATCAATACACAAGAGGATTTTGGTCCGCTTGAAGATATCAAGAGCTATATTGCATCATGTAACAATCCAACACAACTCATCATTAGCATTGGAGCTACACGCTATAGTGAGTATGGAGAGCATAGCTTTTTACAAAAAGATGATGAAGTGATCGTTGCCCTCTATGATCACACAAAACATACACGCCAAGCAATCACACAACTGCTCAGTGATGCGGACTATATGCAAGAAGATATGAGCATACTTGTCCAAAAAGTCTCTTAACCATGAGTAGAGGTAAAAAACTCGATCTCTTCATCGGTGCAGACATAGATGATGGATGGGCAGAAGTTGCTTCCCCTCGCAAGTCTAAAATCTCACATGAGATTTTAGAACCACAAAAACATCAACTCCACTTCGCAAAAGAGAAACGTCGTGGCAAAGTTGTCACTCTCGTTGGTCCCTTTGCACTAAGTAAAGAAGATGCAAATAAAACCCTTAAAATTCTTAAGAAAAAAGTAGGTTGTGGTGGTGCATACAAAGAAAACTTTATGGAGTTCCAAGGCGAACTCAAAGAGAAACTTCGTCCACTTTTGGTAGCAGAGGGTTTTCGTTTTAAGCAAGGGCACTAATCTCTTCCACTCTCCTCCTCTAAGATCTTAAGCGCTTCTTTATACTTGAATTTCTTAGCGAGTTTTTTGATCCCATCAAAGATCTCTTGGTGTGCAAGAGTGTAGCTCTCAAGCTCTTCAATGAGTGGTTTGATATTTTTTGCCCGCTTTGTATGGAGTGCTTCTTTTAGCTTTTCAAAAAGCTCTTTTTCATATGCTTTATCAATGGTATTTTTCGCTTCTTGTTCAAAAAGTCTAAATGATTCTATCTCATCAATGATCTTTTTAAACGCTTCGTAAAAGCTTGTAAACAATGCACTATCTTGGGTCTCTTCTATCTGTTTTGCGATCTCTTGGAGCTCTTTTGCACCGACACTACCTGCGAGTCCTTTGATGGTATGTGCCATTCGTTGGAGATCCTCTCCAAGCTTTTCTAAACGAACATCTTTAAACTCATAAAGCCCTTTAAGTGAATTAAGAAAGATCTTTGTGTTACCACCAACAAGCTTAAGTGCTTTTTTGGTGTCAAGTGTTGTAAAAGAAGGGATCTCTGTAGTGTTATTCTCTTCTTTGAATTCAACATCACTTACATCGATTTTTTTGGAGATAAACTCAAGTAAAGTCTCATAAAGTTTTTCTACCTCGATCGGTTTGTTGAGATGTTTGTTCATTCCGGCATTTTCAGTTTTTTCTATATCTTCTTTCATAGCATTTGCCGTAAGTGCGATGATCGGGATATCTTGATCTTGCTCTCTGATGATCTTAGTTGCTGCATATCCATCCAAGTTTGGCATTTGAAGATCCATCAGGATAAGTTCATATTTTCCTTTTTCAAACTTTTGTGTCGCCTCGATACCGTCGTTGGCGATATCGATGACGATCCCGCTATGTTCAAGTAAACCGACGATAATCTCTTGGTTGGTCTTATTATCCTCAACTAAGAGGATCTTGCTTCCTTTGAGGCTGAGGATGTCCTTTCTGAGGTTGTGCGGTGTTTCATCATCTTGAGTGAGTTTTTCTTGGAGTTTTTTTGTTCCAAGGAAAATATCACTTAGCATATCGTTAAGTACAGATGGGTTAAGTGGTTTTGGGAGGAAATATTTGATGTTGTTTTGCTCGATCTCATTGAGGAGGTTTTGTTGCTCGTATGCGCTTACAAGGACGTATTCACATGTAAATATATCGCGTAGGTGTTCGATCACTTCAAAACCGTCAGTTTCTTGGAGCTTCCAGTCAACGAAGATGATATCGAATGAGTGATCTTTAAAATGGAGCGCTTCATCCAAGTTCGTTGCTGTTCTTGTCTCGATACCAAAAGAGTGAAGCATCTCTTGAAGGATCTTCAACCAACTTGGGGTATCATCAATTATAAGTGCTTTTTTGTCTTTGAAGATCGTAATAGGAAGCTCGTTGGAGTGTTTGACAAGTTCTATCTCAAAGATGAACTTACTTCCTTTGCCATACTCACTCTCAACCCATATACGACCATTCATCAGCTCAACTAACTTTTTCGAGATCGCCAGACCAAGACCGGTACCACCATATTTTCTTGTGGTACTTCCATCGGCTTGGGTAAATGCTTGGAAAAGTTTGGCTTGTTGCTCTTGTGTAAGACCTATTCCCGTATCGATCACTTCAAAGCGTACATGATTGTGGTCAATATTTTTTATATTGAGTGTTACTTCACCTTTTTCGGTGAATTTGATAGCGTTGGATAGGAGATTGGTAAGGATCTGTGAAATACGCAAGTTATCACCATAGAATTGTTTTCCAAGATTAATATCATAATGCACAACGAGTTCTAAATTCTTTTCATGTGCTTTAAATTCATTGATAGTAATTACTTGTTCGATCACTTTAAATAGATCAAAATCAACTTTTTCTATGTTAAGTTTACCAGCTTCTATCTTACTAAAATCAAGAATATCATTGATAATTCCAA
>Ga0256828_1000254_pt1 | contig 36831 bp, 40 predicted proteins | sample CV88metaG_FD_185993 | JGI IMG/M metagenome (GOLD analysis project Ga0256828, IMG submission 185993) | Hydrothermal vent microbial communities from East Pacific Rise, Pacific Ocean - CV88 | ecosystem: Environmental > Aquatic > Marine > Hydrothermal vents | place: Pacific Ocean: East Pacific Rise...
TAAAACTTGACCATCCACTTCAACACCAGCTCCAATACCAATTACTGGTATATTAACTGCTGCTGTAATTTGAGCAGCTGCATCTTCTTTTACACCTTCAACTACAAGTGCAAAAGCTCCAGCTGCTTCTATATCAATAGCATCTTGAATTAAAGTTTTGATATTATCTTCATCTTTACCTTTTACTTTATATCCACCTTCACTTCTGAAGTTTTGAGGCATAAGACCAATATGTCCACATACAGCAATAGAATGAGTAGTTAGAACTTTTACTATATGAGCTTTAGAGCTTCCTCCTTCTATTTTAACAGCACTTGCATTTGTATTTTTAAATACTTTTGTACAGTTTTCTAAAGCATCTTTTTCATTAGTATATGTACCAAATGGCATATCACAGATTACAAATGTATTTTTTGCACCATTACAAACTGCATTTGTATGATATATCATCTGATCTAATGTTGCACTAAGAGTATCAGGTTTTCCTGCAAAACTCATATTTAAGCTATCACCTACTAGTATTAAATCAACCTGCTCATCAAATAGTTTTGCAAATAATGCATCATAAGCTGTTATCATAGTTAGCTTTCTATTTCCTTTTGCATTTTGAATACTTGTTATTGTTTGTTTCATAATAAAAACCTTTGTTATTTTGTGATATAATCACATTGTGTATTAATTGTGATTATACATAAATAAATTAAAAAGAATTATAAATGAAAAAATTAGTTGGATTTATAACAGCATCTTACCCTAGCAATAATTTTACAGTTGACTTAGCACTTAGTATGAAAGAAGCTGGAGTTGATACTCTTGAACTTGGTATTCCATTTTCTGATCCAGTTGCAGATGGACCAGTAATAGAAAAAGCTAGTTTATTAGCTTTACAAAATGGATTTAAACTAAATGACCTATTTGAAATAAGTTCTCAAATAGCACCTAAAATGAATACTTTATGGATGGGATATATGAATCCATACTATAAATATGGTGTAGAAAATTTTCTTAAAAAAGGGAAAGAATTTGGAATCAAAGGTTCTATTATTCCTGATCTTCCTTATGAAGAAGCAAAAGAGTATAAAGATTTATTTAGTTCATACAATCAAAGTATTATTGACTTTGTAGCTCCTACAACTCCAAAAGACAGAATAAAAATGCTTACACAAAACTCAAGTGAATTTATATACCTTGTTGCATATGCTGGAATAACTGGAGCTAATAAAAGTGAAGATTTAAGTTCAATAATTAAAGAGATAAAAGAAGTTACTACAACTCCTGTTTATATCGGATTTGGTGTAAATACAAAAACAGCAAAAGATAAAGTTCAAGGTGTAGATGGTGTTATTGTAGGAAGTTCTTTTGTTGAAAAACTAATAGATACTAGCTTATCAAACTCTGAAAAAATAACACATATTACTCAAATAGCAAGAGAGATAAAAGAAAAAATAAACTCTTAATCTCTTTTTAGATAAAATTTCACTTCATTATACGACCCTATCGTCTAGTGGCCAAGGACGTTGGGATTTCCTCCCAAACACGGTAGTTCAAATCTATCTGGGGTCGCCAATATTATCCATTATATATCATTGTTTTAAGACTTTTAGAAATAATTATTTTATTGACATTTTAAACACAATATTATATAATGAAATTTAATATACACTATATTAAATTCAAAAGGAGTATTTTAATGCAAACAATAACTCTACAAATACAAGATAACTATTTATCATCTTTTATGAATTATATACAAAATCACAAACAAAATATCACAATTAGTCAAGATAAAAATCTTGAATTAGATCCTTATTTTTATGATAGACAAAATGAATTAGAGCAAATAAGATATGATATAAAAAATGGCAATAGCCAATTAATATCATTTGAAGACTTTGAAGGTAATACTGATATATTTGAAAAAGAACTTGAATTAAAATATGCAAATTAAACTTGATAAAAAGTTTGAAATAAATTTTAATTCAATATTAGATTATATTGCAAAAGATAAATTATCTGCTTCTAAAAAGTTTAGAAAAGATTTATTTGAATTAATAAAAAACTTACCTAGTTATCCTTATAAATACAGAAAATCATTTTATTTTAATGATGATGAAGTTAGAGATATGACTTTTAAAAAATATACTATAATTTATGAAATTGACTTAAACAATAATTTAATTATAATTTTAAATATATTCAATAAAAATAAACCTACTCAAAACTAATTATTAAAAATGAATAATATATAAAATATACCTTAAATATTTAAAATTTATAAGAAATATTTAGCTGAAAATGTTCAAGTCCACTTCTATTTTTTATTGAATGATTTAAAGCTTTATAAACTAAATCGATACTATATCCCTTATCTTTATTTTTAGCATAACCTATAGCTATATTTAAGCCATTATATTTTGTAATCTTTGAATTTTTATATGAGATATCTTGTATCCCATAATTTACACTTGCTCTAATATTTTTAAATTTTGTATTTACAAAAGGGTATTGTCTAATACCAAAAGTATATCCTAAATCATGATGAGATGATTTATGTAAAAATATAATATCACTATAAAATATATAATATTCATTACTACTATAAATTAATCCTGCATAAAATGTTCCATCATATCCACTTGTTAAACCCAATTCATAGCTAGTATTTGATTTTATTGATTTTAATAAAGGATTAGTATAAATATTTTTAGGATATTTTGTTTTATTAGTTTTGAAAAATGACTGTACAGAAATGTTTGATAATTTACTAACATTTAAATCACATTTTGAAGCATCACCACTTATATAACTATTTGATAATTCATTATGAAAAGTTGTATTTAATATTACATTTGCATCTAATTTTTTAGCTTTAGTTTTTAGCTTAATATAAATTTGTTCTTTTGTTAAGCTTTTATTATCATCAACTTTTATAGTTTTTATTATTTTACAATTATCTTGTGGAATATAATTTTCTACTATTATTATATCTTCTTGAGCTGCAAAAAGGGTTGTAAATATTGCTAAAAATAGTAATAAACTTTTTTTCATAAATATCCTTTATTTTATTAAAAATTATTTTATCATATCTTAGCAAAAAAGAATATGGTACAATACCAAATATGAAAAACTTAGCAATAAATGATGTAATACCAAGTATAATAAATAATTTAAAAAATACAAACAAACTAATACTACAAGCACCTCCTGGAAGTGGAAAATCAACTATTGTTCCAATATCATTTTTAAATGAAGCTTATACTAATAATAAAAAAATAATAGTTTTACAACCCCGAAGAGTAGCAGCTAGAATGGTAGCAACTCAACTAGCTTTTAATATAAATGAAAAAGTTGGAAACACTATTGGGTATATTATAAAAAATGAAAATATACAAAATAAAAATACAAAAGTTTTAGTAGTAACTGAAGCAATTTTAACTAGAATGATACAAGATGATCAAGAGCTAAGTGATGTATCTATGATTATATTTGATGAATTTCATGAAAGAAGCATACATAGTGATTTAGCACTTGCCCTTAGTTTAGAAGTTCAAGAGCTTTTAAGAGATGATTTAAAAATTATTTTAATGTCTGCTACACTTAATACTAGTGAAGCTTTAAAATTATTAGGTGAAAATACTCCTGTTATTACTTCTAATGGAAGACTTTTTGAAGTTCAAGATATATATTTAGGCAAAAAAACACTTCTAAATAAAAATAATATTTATGATATTACATATGATACTATTTTAAATTCTTTAAAAAATGACGATGGAGATATACTAGTATTTTTAAGTTCTGTACGACACATAAATAATTTAGCTATTAAATTAAATAATACTATAAACAAAGATAGGACTATAGTATTACCTTTATATTCATCATTAAGTAAACAAGAACAAGACTTAGCAATAAGAAAAAATAGTAAAAGAAAAATAATTCTAAGCACTAATATAGCTCAAACTTCACTAACTATTGATGGGGTTAAAGTAGTAATTGATACAGGATATGAAAATCAGTCAAGCTATAACTTTAATACTGCAATGAATAGTTTAAATGAGCAATTTATAAGTATAGATTCATCAATTCAAAGAGCTGGACGAGCCGGAAGAACAGCTCATGGTAAATGCTATAAAATATGGCATCAAGGTAAAATACTAGAGCCATCCGACAAACCAGAGATACTAAGAAGTGATTTAAGCTCACTTATACTTGATCTTGCACTTTGGGGTGATACAGATTTTAACTCATATAAATTTATAGATATTCCAAAAGATGATTTTCTAAACTCAAATAAAGAGCTTTTAGAGTTTTTAAATATGATAGATAGTTCTTCAAATATCACTAAATATGGACAAATAGCTATAAAACTAGGACTTCATCCTAGATTTGCATTTATGATTTTAAGTGCAAATAACCTTGGCTTTGCAAAAGAAGCTTGTATATTAGCTTCTATATTCTCATCAAATCTTAGCTATAAAGATGATTTCAAAGTAATTTTTTTTGATATATTATCAAACAATATAAAATCATATATCCATAAAGATATACTAAAAACTAGCAATATTTATTATAAAAAATTGCAAAGCTTAAATATAATAAAAGAGCCTAAAAAATTCAAAGATAATATGCTAGGTGTTTTAACACTTTTTGCATATCCTGATAGATTAGCAAAACAAAGGAAACTAAATAGTGAATTTTATAAACTAAGTAATGGCAAAGGTGCAATGCTTAAAAAAGATGATGTTTTATTTAATAGCCAATATCTAATTGTACCAAATATTATGGCATCAAATACAAACTCCATAATATCAAGTGCTATTAAAATAGAGTTTGATTTTATAAAAACTTATTTTAAAAATATAATACATAAAAGAGAAGATATAAACTATGATAAAAGTTCAAATAACATAAATATCCAAGAGATATTTTATATACTAAAACTTGATCTATTTTCAAAAAAATTAAGCCTTGATGATATAGAAAATAAAAAAGAGTTATTTTTAAATATTATCTCAAATGATATGTATAGTTTATTGGATTTTAATTCAAAAGTTCAAGAATTAAGATATAGAATAAACTTTGTAAATCACTATATACCAAATAAATTTATCTCTATGAGTGATGAGTATTTACAAGAAAATATATTAAATATTATTGAACCATATATGAACAATGTAAATAGTATAAAAGATATAAAAAACTTAGATTTGTATAATATTTTATATAGTTTACTAAGTTTTGAAGATACAAAAGTACTTGAAGATTTAGCCCCTTCATTTATAAAAGTACCAAGTAAAAGAGATATAAAAATAGATTATAGCGATATAAACAATGCAGTATTAAAAGTAAAACTTCAAGAGATGTTTGGACTGTTTGAAACACCAAAGATTTTAAACAATACCCTAAGCTTACAAATCCATCTTTTAAGTCCAGCAAATAGAGCTATAGCAATTACAAATGATATAAAATCATTTTGGGATAATGCCTATAAAGATGTAGTAAAAGATATGAAAAATAAATACAAAAGACACTATTGGCCTGATAATCCTTATGAAGCAATAGCCACAACAAAGATAAAAAAATATATGTAAAATATTGTATAATACTAAAAAAGTAATAATTAAGAGAATAAATGGGTTCAAAAAATAGAATATATTTAGGTTTGTTTTCAAGTGTTATTTTACACTTTATGAGAAATATATTTGTAAAAAAATAAATATAATAAAATATTAGAAAAACATAATGAAGTAAAACCATTAATAATAGATAATTTTCAAGAAGTGATAAATAATACTTTTGCAACTTGCCAATATAATCAAAAAGGTTTATATAACTTTATATCAATAGTTGATGATAAATATATAATTTATGCTATATCTTCAAATAATTATTACATTGAAGTTGCTACATTATTTTATGCTAAAAAAAGATTATTAAGAAAATGTTTTGAAACAATAAAATTTTTTAATAAAAATAGTAAAAGTGATTTAGAAAAATATTTAAACTAAATGGTGGGAGGGAAGCTCCCCACATCTCTTCTCTCTTATCATACTATCCCTAGTATGGAGCTCTTTCATCGTGGCTTTTAGCTGTGTTCTACTTCTAAAAGTGTAGGTGTATGAAATCCCGTTATTTCACTTCATTTAGTTTTAATAATGTTATTATATAACATTAGGTTTTAAATGTCAAATATCAATAGATTTTTTTAAACTAAGCTTAATTTTAAAAATATTTCGGTATAATCCATAACTTTTTTCAGAAAAATAATAAATTTTAGTAAATAATTTTATTTGCTAAAGCTAAATTTCCGTCTGAAATTAGGTAGTATCTGTAAGTACAGGATGTATTATAGAGAAGCTTGGGCGATTGCTTAAAATCGTTAACAAACCAATTTTAAAAGGAAAGAAATGCCTACAATTAATCAATTGATTAGAAAAGAGCGAAAAAGAGTTGTTGAAAAATCACAATCTAGAGCGCTTGAATCATGTCCACAAAGAAGAGGAGTATGTACAAGAGTATATACAACAACACCAAAGAAACCTAACTCGGCTTTAAGAAAAGTTGCAAAAGTTAGATTAACAACTGGTTATGAAGTAATTTCATATATTGGTGGAGAGGGTCATAACCTTCAAGAACACTCTATTGTTCTAGTAAGAGGGGGTAGAATTAAAGATTTACCTGGTGTTAAATATCATATTGTTCGTGGAGCTCTTGATACTGCTGGTGTTGCAAACAGAACTGTTGCAAGATCTAAATATGGTACTAAAAAACCAAAAAAATAAATAGAAGAAGGATTATAAAATGAGAAGAAGAAAAGCTCCCGTTAGAGAAGTAATGGCTGACCCTATTTATGGAAGTAAAGTAGTTACAAAATTCATGAACATGATTATGTTAGATGGTAAAAAATCTATAGCACAAAAAATTATCTATGGTGCATTAGCAAACCTAGATGCAAGAGGTGAAGATAAAGGTATCGATTTATTCGAAAAAGCTTTAGAAAATGTTAAACCACTTTTAGAAGTAAAATCTAGAAGAGTTGGTGGAGCTACTTACCAAGTACCTGTTGAAGTTAGACCAGAAAGAAGACAAACATTAGCATTAAGATGGCTTGTTGATATGGCTAGAAAAAGAAATGAAAGAACTATGGTAGATAGACTTGCAAACGAATTATTCGAAGCAGCTAACGAAAGAGGAAATTCATTTAAGAAAAAAGAAGATATGCATAAAATGGCAGAAGCTAATAAAGCATTTGCTCATTATAGATGGTAGGAAAATAAAATGGCAAGAAAAACACCACTAGGGAGACTTAGAAATATCGGAATTGCAGCTCATATTGATGCTGGTAAAACAACAACAACTGAAAGAATTTTATTCTACACAGGTGTTGAACATAAAATTGGTGAGGTACATGATGGTGCTGCAACTATGGACTGGATGGAGCAAGAGCAAGAAAGAGGTATTACAATTACTTCTGCTGCTACTACATGTAACTGGACTCACCCAAAAACTAAAGAAGAACTAATGATTAACATCATTGACACTCCGGGTCACGTTGACTTTACTATTGAAGTTGAAAGATCTATGAGAGTTCTTGATGGTGCTGTTGCAGTATTCTGTTCAGTTGGTGGGGTTCAACCACAATCTGAAACAGTTTGGAGACAAGCAAATAAATATAGAGTTCCAAGAATGATTTTTGTTAACAAAATGGATAGAACTGGAGCTGATTTCTTTATGGTTGAAGAACAAGTTGGTTCAAGACTAAAAGCTAATCCAGTGCCAATTCAAATTCCTATTGGAGCTGAAGAAAACTTCGCTGGTGTTGTTGATTTAGTTCAAATGAAAGCTATCGTTTGGGATGCTGATGCTGCTATGGGTTCTAACTACCATGTAGAAGATATTCCTGAAGATTTACAAGATCAAGCTGAAGAGTATAGAGAAAAAATGATCGAAGCTGCTGCTGAAGCTGATGATGATTTAATGAACAAATATCTTGAAGGTGAAGAATTAACAGAAGATGAAATTGTTTCTGGTCTTAAAAAAGGTTGTTTAAATATGACAATCACACCTATGACTTGTGGTACAGCATTTAAAAATAAAGGTGTTCAAACTTTACTTGATGCTGTTGCTATGTATATGCCTTCTCCTTTAGAAGTTGAAGATATTAAAGGTGAAACTCAAGATGGTGATGATGTAGTTGTTGAATCTACAGATAATGGTGAAGTTGCTGCTTTAGCATTTAAAATTATGACAGATCCATTTGTTGGACAACTTACATTTACAAGAGTATATAGAGGTATCTTACAATCAGGTACTTATGTAATGAACTCTACAAAAATGAAAAAAGAGAGAATCGGAAGATTACTTAAAATGCACGCAATTAAAAGAGAAGAAGTTAGTGATCTTTATGCTGGTGAAATTGGTGCTGTTGTTGGTCTTAAAAATACAATTACAGGTGATACTTTAGCTTCTGAAAAAGATCCAGTAATCTTAGAAAGAATGGATTTCCCAGAACCAGTTATTTCTGTTGCAGTTGAGCCAAAAACAAAAGCTGATCAAGAAAAAATGGGTATTGCTCTTGGTAAATTAGCACAAGAAGATCCATCATTTAGAGTTGAAACTGATGAAGAATCTGGTCAAACTATTATTTCAGGAATGGGTGAGCTTCACCTTGAAATTCTTGTAGATAGAATGAAAAGAGAATTCTCTGTTGAAGCTGAAGTTGGTGCTCCACAAGTTGCTTATAGAGAAACAATTAAAGCTGGTGTTCAACAAGAATACAAATACGCTAAACAATCTGGTGGTAAAGGTCAATATGGTCATGTTTATTTAAAAATTGAGCCTATGACTGCTGAAGAAACAAATGAAGATGGTTTTGAATTTGTTAATGAAGTAAAAGGTGGTGCTATTCCAAAAGAATATATCCCTGCTGTTGAAAAAGGTTGTAGAGAAACTATGGAAGGTGGTGTTTTAGCTGGTTATCCATTAGTTGATATTAGAGTTACTGTATATGATGGTTCTTACCATGATGTTGATTCATCTGAAATGGCATTTAAACTTGCTGCTTCTATGGGATTCAAAGCTGGTTGTAGACAAGATGCTGCACAAGCATGTATTCTTGAGCCAATGATGAGAGTTGAAATCGAAACACCTGAAGATTACATGGGTGATGTTATTGGAGATTGTAACAAAAGAAGAGGATTAGTTCAATCTATGGATGATAGAGCTGGTGTTAAACTTGTAGTTGCTTTAGTTCCATTATCTGAAATGTTCGGTTACTCTACAGACTTAAGATCTATGTCTCAAGGTAGAGCTACTTACTCTATGATTTTTGATCAATATATGGAAGTTCCAAAAAATGTTGCTGACGAAATTATGAAGAAAAGAAATGGATAAAAGCGTAGCTTTTATCCAATAAACACAAACTATATAGTTTGTGTTTTCTTTTTTATAAAGTAAATATTAATTTATTTTATAAAATTGAATAAAAAAGGAAAACAAATGAAAAAATTATTCTTAATAATCGGAGCACCAGGTTCTGGAAAAACAACTGATGCAGAATTAATTGCTGAAAAACACGAAAATATTACTCACTATTCTACAGGTGATATGTTTAGAGCTGAAGTTGCTTCAGGTAGTGAATTAGGTAAAACAATTGATACTTATGTAAGTGCTGGAAACTTAGTACCTATTGAAATTGTTATTGAAACTATTGTAACAGCAATTAAAAATGCTCCAACTGATATTATTATTATTGATGGTTATCCAAGAAGTAGCGAGCAAATGCTAGAATTAGATAAATATCTTAAAAATGAAAAATCTGTTGAACTTGTAAATGTAATAGAAGTTGAAGTAAGCAAAGAAGTTGCTTGTGATAGAGTTCTTGGTAGAAACAGAGGAGCAGATGATAATGTAGAAGTATTTAATAACAGAATGGAAGTATATACAGGTCCATTAAAAGAGATTCAAGACTTCTACGAAGACAAAAATTTACTTATGAAAATCAATGGTGAAAGAACTATTGAAGAGATTGTAAGTGAAATGGATGAATTCATCCAAAGTAGAATATAAATAATAGTTATTAGGTTTTAAGTTATAGGTTTATAAATTTATGAATAGCTGGAAAGATTTGGAAGTTTGGAAAAATTCTCATCAGCTTGTTTTAAAAATTTATATTCTTATTACAAAACTACCAGATAATGAAAAATATGCACTTTGTGATCAATTAAAACGAAGTGCATACTCTATACCTTCTAATATTGTAGAAGGACATTCCAAAGCAACAACAAAAGACTTTTTAAAATACTTATATATTGCAAGAGCTTCACTCGAAGAGTTAAGATATTTTTTAATTCTAATTAAAGATTTAGAATATATAAAACTTCATACATATACTTATTTTGAAGATAAAACTACTATAATATCAAAACAATTAAATAGCTTAATTAAATCATTAAAGGTACAATAATATGAAAACTACAACACTAAAACCTAAAACATACAACTTTTACTCTGTAATAATTGGTACAGAACTTTTAAATGGGCGTCGTGTAGATGCCCATTTTTCATTTCTAAATGCTGAACTTTTAAAAAGAGGTTGGACACATAAGGGAAGCTTTGTAATAAAAGATGAACCACCATTTATGGAAGCTGTTTATAAACTAATAAAAGATGATCCAGATTCAGTGATGTTCTCTTTTGGTGGTATTGGTGCTACTCCTGATGATTATACTAGAGTATGTGCTGCAAATGTATTTACTAATGGAAATATGGAACAAAATATAGGTGCAAAAGAAGCTATAGAAGAGCAATTTGGTTCTGAAGCATATCCAAATAGAATACAAATGGCAAACCTTCCTGTAGGAGCTGGTTTACTTAAAAATGTAGTTACTAATGTACCTGGCTTTTATTTGGAAAATAGATTTTTCTTTGTTCCTGGTTTTCCATCTATGGCAAAAGCTATGGTTATTGAAGCATTAGATAAATTTTATGCTCAAAATACACAAAAAACATATACTCTTACTATGAGTGCATATTGTTCTGAAGAAAAATTAATATCTACTATGAAAACAATATCTAGTGATGTTGATATGTCATCTTTACCAATAATAGAAGGTGATAATAGATATGCAATTATTGCTATATCTTCAAAAGATGAAAACTTAACAAAACAAGAGTTTAAAAAGTTTATTGATTATTGTGAACAAAACAATATCAAATATGTATTAGAAGATATAAGAGAAGAGTTAATTAAACCTTCATAATTTAATCTCTAAGTGCCTTTGCACTTGGATTATTTAATAACTTTTTATCCATATCTATATATTTAAAAAAATCATCATCTATTTGATAATTTAAAGCTACTGTAGCCTTTCTTTTGTTTGGAAGGATATGTTGGTATATAAAAAGCTTATTATTACTCATAGAAAGCCTTATAGGTGTTGCAATTGAATATGTAGTAACAACTGCTTTATTGTTTAATACTTTTACAATATCAGCAAAATATTCTTCACTCCAAAGCTCTTTATTTACTTCAGATGAAAAAGCATCTTGATATACAATATCTATATTATTTAAACTTTTTATATATTTTCTAGCATCACCTATAAATATATTTATCTCAAATTGCTCATCTTTATAATAATAGTTACTAGATACTTCATTTATGATATGTTTTATATTATCAAACTCTTTTGGATAGTTAAAATCTTTTAGACTTTTAATTAACTCTTCATCAAATTCAGGTGAATAAAAAGTGATTTTTGTTTTTATATTGTTTTTTAAACAATAATAAATAGTAGCAAAAGTATTGTACCCTATTCCAAAACATATATCTAAAATATTTAAATCCTTATTTAGATCTATAAGTTTAAAAGATGGGATAACATGTTTAACAAGAGATTCACTTAATGCTCCATCTTTTGTACTATGAAAATTTTGATTATATTTTTTTGAATACAAAGTATTACTTCCATCTATAGTAGATATATATTCTATAATCCATTACCCCACATATGAAGTTTTTTTGCCATGATTAGATTATACTCTTCAAATATATCAATATTATTTGCAACCCTAAATTCACATATATCTAAAAGCTCAATAATATCAGATATATTATTATTTGATTTTGGTTCAATAATTATAATAAAAGCAGAATTTTCCAAGCTATGATAACAAGCTTTTATAAACTTATTTATATCGCTACAAGATTCTATCATATCGTACAATACACAATATTCAAATTCTCTAGTTCTTAGTCTAAACTTTTCACATGATATTTCATCTAATTGCTTAGATACTATTGAACCATCATTTTTAGATATTTTTTCATTTAATAATTCTTCTAATGGATTTACTCCATTAGATATATTTAGTAAACATAAAGCTGGTGCATCTTCTAATAGTGAAGAAAATTGTTCTAACTCTTTATTTGTAAATTTAGATTCCAAGTTTCTTCATCTTTTTTTCACTTAAGAATAATTCTTTATTATTCATAATTCCAATACCTTTTTTTAAAACATTTTTAGATATTTTTTTTGCATTTTTAAGTGAATGCATTTTGTATGTACCACATTGATAAATATTTAATTCAGGAATATCAGATTCACTTTTTACTTTTAATACATCTTTCATAGATTTATTCCAAGCTTTTGCTACTTTTTTCTCACTAGGATTTCCAAGTACACTCATATAAAATCCTGTTCTACATCCCATAGGAGAACAATCAATTATTTCTACTTTTTTAGAATTTAGATGTTCTCTTATAAATCCTGCAAATAAATGCTCAAGTGTATGAATACCTTTTGCATCCATCATCTCTTTGTTTGGTTTGCAAAATCTTAAATCAAATACTGTAATAGTATCTCCTGATGGTGTACTCATAGTTTTTGCAACTCTTACTGCTGGTGCTGTCATAATAGTATGATCTACTCTAAAGCTATCTAATAATGGCATAATTTTTCCTTTAATTTTTATATTGTTATTTTAACTAAAAAAGCCTAAGTGATACATCACTTAGGCTTTTAATTTTTGAAGTTAATTTAAAATTTATTTATTAAATGCATCACTTCTTGGATAAATAAATACAGCATGTCTAATTACTGATACTTTTTCAGGAGCTTCTTTTGCATATGCTCTAATAGTAATTGTAATTGGTGTATCTTTTCTAGCATTATCTACTAACTTTTCAGTTGTATATAATTTGATAACTTTTTTTCTAAGTTTACCATGTGCTAATTTAAATGGTTTAAATCTTTTGAAATGAATTTTATCTTTGTATTCACCTAAAATTTCTAAATCATAAGTATAATCTTCTTTTTGTGTATTTTGGAAAAGGAATGTAAAGTTATTTTCAACAACATGATTATCTTTTATTTTGTATAAAGATGTAGTTTTATTAATATTAAGTAACATGTACTCTTTTTTACCACCCATTACAAATAGCATACCTACAATCATAACAAGAGCAGCTATATACATTAAAGTTTTTGCTCTAAATAATTTTGTTGGTTTACCATATACAACATCATTTGTACTTGACCATTGTACTAGTGATTCTTTTCCTAGTTTACCCATAACTTCTGTACAAGCATCTACACACTCTAAACAGTTAATACACTCTAGTTGAGAACCTTTTCTAATATCAATATGTGTTGGACAAACAGTTACACAGGCTTGACAAGCTGTACACTCTTTATCTTCTGGTACATCTTTTTGTTTAAATACAATTTTTTCTTTATTTTCATTGTATATTTTACCACCTCTTTTTTCACTATAAATAGCTTGGATAGTATCATCATCATAAAGTACCGATTGAACTCTTGAGTAAGGACAAATATATACACAAAAGTTTTCTTGTAACCATACAACATCATATACTAAGAATGCTGCAATCCCAACAACCATACCAACTAAAATAGAGTGATCACCTGGATTTTGAATATAATTAAAGAAATCAGCAGGAGGAACAAAGAACCACATAAAATCAGAAGCAGCAACAAGTGCTATTAAGAACCAAAGAACAATAGAAATAATATTTTTTATTCTATTATTGTTTTTATCCATATCTGGTTCTTTTTGTTTATTCTTAATTCTTCTCATACCAAGAAGTTTACCTTGAATTAAATCTCTAAAAATAACTCTAAATACTGTTTGTGGACACGCCCATCCACACCATGCTCTACCACCAACTGCAGTAACTGCAAAAATTCCTAGGAATAATAACATTAATAAGAATGGCATCATATATAGTTCTTGCATATCAAATACAGTTCCCATAAGATGTAATTGTTTTCTATCAAATGATAATAAGAATATTTGATTTCCACCTATTTGTATAAATGGAATAGTCAATGCCATAATAGTAGCACCTATATAAGCATAATAACGCTTAATTCTATAGCCTAAGCTTTTTTCTTTTGTTTGCATAGTCTGTCCTTTTTAATTTTAATATGCTATTTTAACCAAAATAAACATAATGTAAGCTTATGTTAGTCATAAGCTTAGCTTATTATATATATTTTACTAGTATCATTCCAGCAAATTTTTTGCCTTTATAAAACTCTATTCTATATAGATTACCATTTTTTTGTATAGAATATTGTTTTAAAAACATACTTTTTTTAATATTTTGTTCTGTTTCCACACCTGTTTTACTTTTGTATCCTATAACATTTACTCTAAATTTATTCTTTTTTACTAAAAATTCATTTTTTACTTTTATAGTATCTCCGAATTTTACTTCTTTTTCTTTACCATCTATGATAAATTTGATTTTAGTATTAAAATTTAAGTGTTCTTTATATTCTGCTTGAAGTTTTGTAAGTCTTCTATTTCCATAATATATAGTATATTCATTTTTATTTTTTATTATTTTTATTAATGGGTTAGAGGGAAAGTACTTAATAACACCATCTTTATTTATTGGAAAATATTTTTGAATATTTCGTATATCTTTTAATGGCATTTTTATATCAGTATCATTAAATTTAATATTTATATCATCATTTAATGCTTTTTTTACCCCACTTACTGTTAGCTTGAAATCTTTAGTATATTTGATATTCATTATATCCATAAACTTTTCTATTGCATGAAGTTTATAATAAACTCTTTGTGCAACACTTAAAGATTTACTTGTTTCATGACCAAATGCACTTTTACCATGTGTTACAGCATAGTAAGTAAGTGTTTTTGCCATCTCTGTTTCTTCATATGTTTTTTTAAATCTTGTATGTGTATTTTTTGTTCTATATATATGTTCTTTTTTTAATAAATTTTTATTTAAATGCTCTACAACTTTTTGAGAAATTTCATAAGTATGAGAATACTTTTTTACATTTTTTAATATTTTTTGATCTATTACTGAACTTTGTCCCCATTTTTTAGGTTGATGATTTTTATCTATATATTTAGGTCTATAAAATCCACTACCATCATGTAAATTTAATACCAATGATACTTCAGGGGCTCTTATATATTTTTTAATTCTTTGAATAATTTTATATTCTGGATCACTTTTTGGTAATGATGCAAATTTTCTATTCATATCACCATATGGTCCTCTACTTCTTTTTATAATAGAATAAAAATTAAGATTTGGAATAACCCAAACTGAGCCTTTTGTTACTTTATAATGTGTAGAAAATAATGATGCTGCCATAAAGCCACCTGGTTCATCACCTTGAATTCCACCTACTATTAATAATGTATTATTATCTTGATTTCCTTTTTTAATAAAATCAAATTTAAATTCATCAAGATTTACTGTTGTTAGCTCTGAACTCTTTTTTATAGGAATATCACTATTTTCAATTTTTACTTTTTGTATTGCAATTCTTTGAATTTTTGGTTCTTTTGGTACTATTATTTCTTTTTTCTTTTGAATAATTTGTGGTTTTTTTTCTATTTGTTTTACTGGCTTTTTATGAACAACTACTTCTTTTTTTACCTCTTTTTCTTGGTATTGTTGAATAATTGTCTTTGTAGTACATGCAGAAAGTACACATACTACAGAAAGTAAAATAGAACTTTTTTTCAAAATATTTAAACTTTTAAAGCTCATATTTTAATTCCTTTATTTTTTTACTTACTTTATTATATAGCTTATCTAAATCTTTTATTTTTAAATCCATATCTCTTTGTTTTACACCCCATGTTGGTTCAGGAAAGTAACTATCGTTTTTATATCTTGCTTGAACATGAAAATGTACATGTGGACAATAGTTTCCAAATGAAGCAATATTTATCTTATCACATTTCAACTCATCTAGCATTGTAGTTTCAACTATATTTATAACATCAAATATATAAAGTCTTAATTCTTTACTACATTGTGAAAATTCTTTTATATCTTCTTGTGTAAATATTTTGACCCATGGTATCTCAAATGGCTCTATTTCTACTTTTATTAAATTATCTTCATAAATAATATCAGACATTAAACTACCATTTTTACATTTTTATGTTCATGAAAATCTTTATGTAATTGTTCTCTATCTTCATCACTATTTACAGTTACATCAACACTATATGACTTAAATTTACCCTTTGAAGATACTTTAGATTTTGTTACTTTATGATCTCTATCTTTTAAAACATTTCTTGCTATTGCATTTGCATTATGTTCATCTTTGATTACTATTTTATAGCACCATTCACATGGATATTCAAGCTCTAATTTATGTTCATTTAAATCTATCATCTATTAAAATCTCCTGTTTTTCCACCAGATTTATGTTCTAATTGTACATTTGATATTATCATACCTTTATCAATTGCTTTTACCATATCATATATAGTTAAAAGCCCTACACTAACACCTGTTAATGCTTCCATTTCAACACCAGTTTGACCTTTTAGTTTTGTAGTAACTGTTAGTTTAAATCCTGGTAAATCATCTAATTGTTCTACATCACAGTTTATACCTGTAAGTAATAAAGGATGACACATAGGTATTAATTCTGGTGTCTTTTTAGCACCCATAATAGCAGCAATAACTGCTGTTTGAACTACTGGACCTTTTTTATTTACATTTGATACTACATTATCAAATGCTTCTTGATTCATACTAATAGTACCACTTGCTATTGCAACTCTTGTACTATTGTCTTTTGAACTAACATCTACCATTTTTGGTCTATCATTTTCATCTAAATGTGTTAAATTCATGAAATATCCTTTTGTTATAAGTAACATTATTTTAGCAAAGATTTAATTAACTTATCCTCTTTTTATCTAATAATATTAGATTAAGTATAAGTTAAGTATAATTCCACACCAAAATTTAGAGTGAAGTAATTTACATCTAAATAATTTATGCAAGAAAGTAGGTGATGTACAAATGCCTGGTATTAAAGTTAAAGAAACTGAATCGTTCGACGAAGCTTATAGAAGATTTAAAAAACAATGTGATAGAAGTTTAATCGTAACTGAAACAAGAGCAAGAAGATATTTTGAATCTAACCCTGAAAAGAAAAAGAAACAAAAAATTAACGCTAGAAAAAAAGCTCTTAAAAAACTTTATATGCTTAGAAGATATGAGTCTAGACTGTAATCTTTATGTATGTACACAAAAAAGGCAAGGATTTTTATCCTTGCCTTTTTTTATGCCCAAAATTTAATTTCACATTAGATACAATATCATTATAAAAACAAATCAAAGGATACACATGGAGTTTACTGCACCATTAAAATCAAATTCAAAAAAAGTTATGCTACTAGGTAGTGGAGAACTAGGAAAAGAAGTAATAATCGAAGCTCAAAGATTAGGTCTTGAAACAATTGCTGTTGATAGTTACAACAATGCTCCAGCTCATCTTGTAGCAAACAGAAGCTATGTAGTAAATATGAAAGATGAAGAACAACTTTTAGAAGTAATCAGAAAAGAAAAACCTGATTTTATTTTACCAGAAGTTGAAGCTATTGCTATATCTGCACTTTTTAAAGCAGAAGCTGAAGGGTTCAATGTAATACCAAATGCAGAAGCTGTTAATAAAACAATGAATAGAAGAAACATTAGAGTATTTGCTTGTGAAGAGTTAAAACTTCCAGCTTCAAAATATGAATTTGTAACAACATTAGATGGTTTAAAAAAAGCTGCATCAAATATTGGATTTCCATGTGTAATTAAACCAGTTATGAGTAGTAGTGGTCATGGACAAACTATTGCAAAATCTGCTAATGATTTACAAAATTCATGGGAAGTAGCAAAAGAAGCTAGAGGTGATGCTAGTGAATTAATAGTTGAAGAATTTATCCATTTTGATTATGAAATAACTGTTTTAACTGTAAGAAATGAAACTGGAACTGTATTTTGTGAACCTATAGGACATATCCAAAAAGATGGAGATTATGTATTCTCATGGCAACCTATGAAAATGAGTGAGTTAGCTATAAAAAGATCTCAAGATGTAGCTAAAAAAATCACTGATGGTTTAGGTGGATCTGGATTATTTGGTGTTGAATTATTTGTAAAAGGTGATGAAGTATATTTCTCTGAAGTAAGTCCACGACCACACGATACAGGAATGGTTACTATGATTACTCAAAGTAGTAGTGAATTTGCACTACATATTAGAGCAATTTTAGGATTACCACTTGATTTTATCACTTATGGTGCAGGTGCTAGTGCTGCATATAAAGCTAGTGATGATACATTTACTCCAACAGTTAAAGTTGAAGATAAAATATGGGATAAAAATACAATAGTAAGAGTATTTGGTAAACCACAATCTCATGTAGGTAGAAGAATGGCTGTTGCACTTACATTTGATAAAGATGATAGTGAAGTTGCTCTTGCAAATGCAAAAGAAAAGATTAAACATATTAGTGATTGCTAAAATATGCTAAAAATTATTATATTATTAGTTTGTATATTTTTAAATATACAAGCTTTTAGTATAAGCTCTAATGATAACTATAAAGTATATAATACAAAAAATTATTCTATAATATATACAAAAGATAATAAAAAACAAGCAGAATTTTTAAGTAATAATCTTGATAAATATTTAGCCTTAAATAATAATTTATTTTCTTATAAATTTGATGAACCACTTACAATATCTTTAGTATCTAATAATATGCAAATAGCAAATGCTTTTTCTACTCAAAGCCCATCAAATATGGCTGTATTTTACAATGGTGGAAGTGCTATTAATAACTATTTTGCAAATATATCTTGGCTTAAATCTTTAATGCTTCATGAACTAGCTCACAACTACCAAATAAATGCAAAAAAGTCTAAAATATCTAAAGTTTTACACTCTACATTAGGTAATAACTTCGCTCCTTTATGGGCAGGTATTCCATTTTTTACAATACCAAATGTATATTTACCTACATTTTTGCTTGAAGGTAATGCTGTACTAAATGAAACATTATATGATAATGGTGGGCGACTATATAATGGAAATCACAATGCTATGAAAAACTCTTTGGTTTTATCAAATAAGGTAAATCCAACAACACTAATAAATGATAGTTTAGATTTTCCATATACAACTGCAAAATATATTGTAGGTGGATTTTATATGCAATATATGGCACAAAGGTTTGGGATAAATAAAGTAAATTCATTTTTTTATAATCATTCTATACATAGTATAAACCCTTTTTTATTAAATCGTACATATTATAATCATTTTGCAATAGGATTTGAACAATCAATAAATGATTTTGTAGCATATACAAAAGAAAGATATAAAAACTATAATGAACTAAAAAATAATGAAATTACAAATTCAAAAAGTAGTATATATTTTTCAAATATAAATAATAAAATTTATTTTATTACTAGTGATTTAAAAACAAAAAAAGAATTAAATATTTATAATATAAAATCAAATACTATTACAAAATATCAAACAACTCTTGATAATGGAAAAATATTTAAAATAAACAATACACTATATACTAATTCATCAAATATTATAAATAGTAAAAATTATAAACATGGATTATTTGATAATTCACAAAATATATTAAAACATACACAAGGAAAATCTATACAAGATATAAATGATAATGATATAGCTTATATAGATATCAAAAGCTCATTTAATGATACAAAATTATTTATTAATGATAAATTTTATAGTTCTACTGTTTCAAATGCACTATTTGATAAAAATTCAAACATATACTATTTTAAACAAAATAATCAAATAAGAACTCTTTATAAAAATAAAAAAGCACTCTTTTCATTTAATGGTTATTTTTCAAAATTAGTTAGTATAAAAAATAATGAAATATATTTTATAGCAAATAGTAAAAATGGAAGTAATTTATATAAATATTCAAATAATAATATTTATAGACTAAGCCCTTATGATAACATAGTAGAAGCTTCTATTATAAATAAAAATAATGCCTTTGTATCAGTTATAACTGCAAATAATTATCAAGTACATAATATAGCTCTAAATCCTAAAAAATCAGATATTGCTGTATATAAAAATGTGAAACTTCAAGAAAATTTTACATTTAATAAAATTACAAATACAAATTTAAATAACTACTCAAACTCATATAATAGTTTAAAACAATTACAATATGTATCTTCATATCCAAGTATTACTAGTAGTGAGGATGAGACAATTTATACTTTAAATACAAACTTTCAAGATCCGTTGATGTTTAATAGTGTAAATATATTTTTATATAAAGACAATGATGATAAATACGCTAGTTTATCTTATATAAATACAAGATATGCTATTAATTATGCTTTAAATTATTATAAAATACAAAGAAATTATTTTACATTAAACTCACGAGATTATGGTGCAAATTTTGAACTTTTTTCAAATATTTATACAAAAGCAAATCAAAATTTATCACTTAATTTAAAACAATCATTTGACGATGAAAATAAAGATAAAAATCCAATAACATTAAGTCTTAATCATAATTTTTCAAGACACCTAAGTCTTGCTGATGATTATAGTATTTTTAGTAATGCAAAATTAATATATAAACAAGATAGAGATGATAATATTTATGGATTAAAATATAACTTTATAAAACATATTTTTAATGAATTTTATATAAGTAGTGATTTTATATATTTAAATAGCAATGATGATTTAGTATTAAAAAATCAAAGAGGTATAGAAGTAGTTACAAATCCTTTAGATACTTTATATGATGATACAAGTGTCCTTATGCAAGGGTATGATAATGATTTTTATGTAAAAGATATGCAAAAAATATCTTTAGCAATATCTAAACCTTTTTATATATCTAAATATTTTTCTAAATTTCCATTTTCACTTAGAAAAGAAAAAATTTCATTAAAATATCATCAATATAAACTACATACATACAAAGAATTTATAGTAAAAGAAAAAGAGATAAATTTAGGATTAGATATATTATTTGCTCACAAATTTTCTTTACCTTTACAGTTTAAATATATCACAAATGACCACTCAAAAGATGATTATAAATTTCTATTTTCAATAGGTACTTCATACTAATATTTTTTTAACATATTTTTAGATATAATGTATTTAGAAAAGAAAAGGTATCAATTAAATTTGATACCTTTTATAATGTTTACTACATTAAAATAAGGAATATATATGTTACTAACACCAGGACCAACAGCAGTACCAGAGTTTGTAAGAGCAGCAATGGGAACTGAAACTCTACACCATAGAACACCAGAGTTTGAAGCAATATTTGAAAAAACAAGAAACCTACTTTTAGAAATTCTTGATATGCCAGAAGCTGTAATGATAGCTTCAAGTGGTACAGGAGCTATGGAAGCTTGTGTTACAAATCTAACTCATAGTAAAGCACTTACTGTAAATGCAGGAAAATTTGGACAAAGATTTGGAAAAATTTGTGAAGCATTTAATATTGACTATACAGAACTAGTACATGAATGGAACACTCCAATGAGTGTAGATGAAGTTGTAAATACTATAAAAGCTGATGATAAAATCGATGCAATATTTATTCAAGTTTGTGAAAGTGCTGGAGGATTAAGACATCCAGTTGAAGATATTGCAAAAGCTGTAAAAGCTATAAATCCAAGTATTTCTATAATTGCAGATGGTATAACAGCAGTTGGTGTTGAAAAAATAGACACTACAAATATAGATGCACTAATTACAGGTAGTCAAAAAGCACTTATGTTACCACCTGGATTATCTATGATTGGTTTTAGTAATGATGCAGTTGCAAAGATTGAGAAAAAACCAGCTGGTTATTATTTAAACCTTTTAAGTGAAATTAAAAAACAAAAACAAAATACAACAGCATACACTGCAGCAACTACACTTATTATTGGTCTTGGTGAAATTTTAGGTAAATTAAAATCTGATGGATTTGATAACTTATATTCAAATACTGCAAAAAGAGCAAAAGCAACAAGAGAAGCTCTAAAAGCAATAGGACTTGAAGTATATCCAGCTACTCCTGCAAATGCAATGACTACAATATACACAGAAGATTCAAATGCTATTAGAAAAACTCTAAAAGAGAAATATGACTTAAATATAGCAGGTGGTCAAGATCACTTAAAAGGTAAAATATTTAGAATCAACCATATGGGACTAGTTGGTGATTTTGAAGCTTCTTGGGCTGTAAATGCCATTGAAAAAGCTATGGATGATTTAGATATTAGAACTTTTGATGGAACAGCAAATAAAATATTTATGAAAGAGATGTTTAACTAATGATACATGAACATGAAATACCAAATGGTTCTTGTCTTTATTTTGGAAAAACTGCAAAAGCAAAAAGAGTACTAGAAAATTCTCTTGCATCTTATTTAGAAGAGCAAGGTTTTGAGGAGATAGTAACTCCAAATTTTTCTTATACACAACACCAAAGTATAGATAATGAAAACGAACTTATAAAAATAAATGATGAGAATAACAATCAAGTAACTATGAGAGCTGATAGTACACTTGATGTTGCTAGAATTATCACTAAAAGATTAGGTAGAACAACAAACCATAAAAAATGGTTTTATATTCAACCTGTATTTTCTTACCCTTCAAGTGAAAACTACCAAATAGGTTTAGAGTGGTTAGAGCATACAAATGCAAGTGAGATTATAAATCTAAATGCAAAAGTATTTGAACAAATTAATTTAAAACCATTAATTCAAATTACAAATATTCAAATAGCAAAACAAGTTGCAAAAGAATTAAATATCTCTATAGATTTATTTAAAGATGGACTTATTTCACAATTATTTGAACTTAAAATTGATTGGTTAGATAAACTAATCTATGCTTCAAATGTAAATGATTTAGAAAATATTGTAAATACACTTCCAAATACAGTAAAACTTGAAGTAGAAAAACTAATAAATATAGCAAAAGATATATCTTATGAAAATGTAACTATCTCTGCACTATATTATGCAAAAATGAAATATTATGAAGATGTATATTTTAGAGTTATTAAAAACAATAGTGTTCTTGCACGTGGTGGAAGATATAAAAGTGATGGTATAAGTTCATTAGGTTTTGCACTTTATACAAATGAAATATTAAATATTATAGAAGATTAAAAAGGAAAATTATGAGTAAAGCAGATATAATCGTTGGAATCCAGTGGGGTGATGAAGGTAAAGGTAAGATAGTTGATAAACTAGCTCAAGAATATGATATGGTTTGTAGAAGTCAAGGTGGACATAATGCTGGGCATACTATTTGGGTTGATGGTGTAAGATATGCACTACATTTAGTACCTTCTGGTATTTTAAATCCTAAAGCTGTAAATATTATAGGAAATGGTGTTGTTTTAAACCCAGAATCTATAATCAAAGAGATGGAACAATTCTCAAACCTAGAAGGTAGAATCTTTATTTCTGATAAAGCTCACTTAAACTTACCATACCATGCACTAATAGATCAAGCAAGAGAAAAACTAAAAGGTGATGATGCTATTGGAACAACAGGAAAAGGTATTGGACCTGCTTATGCAGATAAAATAAATAGAGTAGGACATAGAGCAGAAGAGTTATTAAATCCAACTACTTTATGTGAAAATATTTTAAATTATTTCAAACAAAATAAAGTAATATTTGATGCACTTGAAGTTGAAGTTCCAAACGAAGAAGAATTATTAAAAGAACTTAAATTTTACAATGAAAAATTAGCTTCATTTATTACTAATACTACTAATCTAGTATGGGAAGCACTTGACAATGATAAAAAAATACTTTTAGAGGGTGCGCAAGGTACATTACTTGATATTGATCATGGAACTTACCCTTATGTAACTTCTTCAAGTACAGTTAGTGCTGGAGCTTGTACTGGTCTTGGTCTTAGTCCTAAAGATATTGGTGTTGTAACTGGTATTGTAAAAGCATATACTACAAGAGTTGGAAATGGACCTTTCCCAACTGAAGACTTTGGAGATGCTGGAGAAACTATGGCTGATGTAGGAAAAGAAGTAGGAACTACAACAGGACGAGGTAGAAGATGTGGTTGGTTTGATGCGATTGCTGTTAAACATGCTTCAAGATTAAATGGTTGTGATCAATTATCTTTAATGAAGCTTGATGTTTTAGATGGATTTGAAACTATTAAAATATGTGTAGCTTATGAACTAAATGGACAAAAAATCACATATATGCCAAGTGACCTTACAAATGTAAAACCAATATATGAAGATATAAAAGGTTGGGATAGTGTTGTTGGTTGTAGAGTATTTGAAGATTTACCTCAAAGTGCAAAAGATTATATCACTAGAATAGAAGATCTAACAAATACAAAAGTAGGAATTATCTCAACTTCTCCAGAAAGAGAAGATACGATAATCCGTTAAGAAAGAGTGAAAAGTTTCACTCTTTTAGGATTGCCAGGCGTAGGAGATGTGCATTTATGCACCGACGGAGGGAGTAAAATGAAAGTGAACACTTTAACTTTTTAAAATAAAATATTGCATTTATGCACCAATGTAAGAAATAAGGAAATACAATGAAATTAAAAAAACAACATGTAAACTATATAGCTAGAAAAATCACAAATGATTTAACAGCTTATGATTTTGTAGAGGTTCGAAAAGATAAAGCACAAATTGTTGAAGTATGTGAAAAATTTCTATTAGAAGATATTGCTAAAGAGATAGAATTAGATGAAAGAGTAAATGAACTTTTAGATGAAAATGAAGGTGAAATTGAATTTTACAATGCAGATGAAAGACAACTTTTTTGGATGACTAAAAAAAGACTTGCAAATGAATTTGGTGTAAATCTTAACTTTGAAGATAGATTCTCAAATATTGCACATCATATTATGGACTTCTTATATGAAGAAGATTATATTCATTTTGAAGTAAATGATAACCAAATCAAAAATATCATATTAAACTCTATAAAAGACTTTATAAATGGATATGACGAAGCAGATAGTGCAGCATATGAAAAAATAAAAACATATAAAAGAAAATTAATCCCAGGAACTGAAGATTATGATATAGTGTTTACAAGACTATATGAAGAAGAGTTAATCAGAAAAGGACTTATGTAATGGAAAAAATTTATATATATATTGAAAATGGAACTTTTTTAGAAGCTAATAGCTTTGGTGCAAGTGGTACAAATGTAGGTGAGATTGTATTTAATACTTCACTTACAGGTTACCAAGAAATCACAACTGATCCATCTTATGCTGGTCAGTTTATTACATTTACTATGCCAGAAATTGGAAATGTTGGAGTTAATAGTGATGATAATGAATCTGAAACTATCTACTCAAAAGGTATATTTGTAAGAGCATATAATGATGAGTATTCTAACTTTAGAGGTGAAAAAACTCTTGCAACACTTTTAAAAGAACAAGGTGTACTTGGTATTTGTGATATTGATACTAGATATTTAACTAAAATGATAAGAAATGAAGGTGCTATGATGATGATAGCTTCAACTGAAATTTCTTCTAAAGATGAATTAAAAGAGATATTAGAAAAATCTCCTAGAATTGAAGATATAAACTATATAGAACAAGTATCTACAAAAGAAGCATATATTCATAAATATGGTGCATGGGATCATAATAAACTAGCTTACAATAAAGCTGTTATGAGTGATAAAAAAATTGTAGTTGTTGATTTTGGTGTAAAAAGAAATATCTTAAATGAGTTAGTTCAAAGTGGACTTGAAGTTGAAGTAATTCCATCTAACTTTAAAGCTAGTGATTTAATAGCTAGATTTGAAAAAGGTGAAATTGGTGGAGTATTCTTATCAAATGGTCCTGGTGATCCACTTACATTAACAGCAGAAAAAGAACAAGTACAAGAACTTATCAAAACTGATATACCTATTTTTGCTATTTGTTTAGGTCATCAAATGTTAAGTATTGCTCATGGATATGATACATATAAAATGCCATTTGGTCAACATGGTGGTAACCACCCTGTACAAAATGAAACAAGTGTAGTAGAAATAACAGCACAAAATCATAACTATAATGTACCAGATTCTATTGAAGCTATTGCTAAAATAACACATAAAAACTTATTTGATAATACAATTGAAGGTGTTAAATATAACAAAGGAAATATTTTCTCTGTTCAACATCATCCTGAAGCTAGTCCTGGTCCTCATGAGAGTAAATACATCTTTGATGAATTTGCAAAAGTAGTAAAATAAATACTAAATTAAAAAAGGTAAAGAGTGTTAATCTTTACCTTTTTTTATTATTTTAATAGAATAATACTCTCTTTTACATCTTCATAGACTTTACTATTTAGATGTACTTCAACTTTACTTTGTGGTATTTCATCTAAAACAATCACACAAGATAAATCATAAGAATTATTTAATAGCTTTTCTTTTAATCTTACCTCATCATCAAATAATGGTGGATTGTAATTTAATTCTTGCACACTTTTATAACTTTTATTTGAATATTTATTATAAATTTCAAGTGATATTATTTTTAATTCATCTTTATTAAAATAGTTTATATCACCTATTGTATATTCTATTCTTCCTACACTTCTATTTTTAGAAATAGTGCTATATGGTAAAAAATATGAAAAAACAGTTTGTTTTGAAATACTAACTTTTGCACTTATTAATCTATAGTTTAAAAATCTTTGTTTTATTATTTTATAATTTAGATTTTGTTCTTCATAACTATTTCTAAGATGATATAGTTCAAGTCTTTGCTCTATTGATTCTGGTAATATTTGTTTACTTATAGGATTTATCATCTCATCCATTAGTTTATTTTGTTGTTCTCTTTGAGGAGTAAGTCCAAATAAACAGCCACAATAATTTTGTCTATAAAGTGAATTTTGTTTTACTTGTTTACCTTGTAACTCTTGTCCATTTCCACTTCTATAATCTTTAAAAATAAATTCTATACCATATTTATTTGCTAAATTATTACCTATAATATCTAGTTTATCTTGAGATTTTTTAGGACTTATTAAAAGTGTCGTTGTAAACTTATCATGACCTAATTCTATTGCTTTTAAAGCTGTAGTTTCAAGTCTTTTATCAAAGCATATAGTACATCTATCGCCTTTTTCTGGTTCATTTTCTAAGCCTTTTACAGCACTTAACCAAGAGTTTAAATCATACTCTCCTTCTATTAGTTCTATATCTAACTTTTCACAAGAATACTTTACATCTTCATATCTTAGTTTATATTCACTATATGGATGAATATTGGGATCATAAAAAAATCCAACAACTTTTTCATTTGGATATTCTTCTTGTATTCTTTGTAAAAAATAATGACTATCAACACTACAACATATATGAACTAACATTTATTAACCTTGTATTTATATAAACGAATTTTACTTATGTTATACAAAATAGTAGATTAAAAAGATTTATTAACTATTTTGTAAAAATTAGTTAGAATAAGTATTATTTACACAAAGGATATAATATGGCAAACAAACAGCTATATATCGATAATGAAGCTGTAGCAACACTTGGATTATTACAAGATGGATTGTTATTTCCAGTTACAAAACTAATGAATAAAAAAGAAGCCAAAGAAGTTTCTTTAACAAAATCATATAAAGGTTCATCATATCCTGTTCCTTTTTTATTAGCTCCTAGTGGAAGAAGAAATGAAAAAATTTTAAAATCTCTAAAAAAAGGAGATAAAGTTGATTTTATTACAAGTGGTATAAAATCAGGACAAATAACAGTAGATGAAGTATTTAAAATAGATAAAGATGAAAGAATCAAAACTATATATGCTACAAATAACCCTGAACATCCAGGTGTGCAAAGTACATATAAAAGACTTGGAAACTATGCTGTTTGTGGTGAATTTTATGTTGATTTTGATGCAGCAGCACAACATAAAACTCAAATACAAGAAGCAATAAAAAATACAGATGCAAAATCAATCTCTGCTATTATGTTAGCAGGAAAACCATTTCATAGAGCGCATGAAAGAATAATAAGAACATCACTTGTAAATAATGATTTAATGGTTATTTTTGTACTAAAACCATATACAAAAGATTCACTATCATATGAAACAAGATATAAAACTATAGAGTACTTTTGTAATAACTATCTTCCAAAAGATAAGTTTGTATTAGTACCTTTAGAAAATACTTATATATTTGGTGGGATAAATGAGCTTATATTTAACTCAATCGTAGCTAAAAATTATGGTTGTACTTCACTTGTTGTAGGTAAAGGTTCTGTTGGACTTGGTGCATTTTATGAGAAAAAAGGGCTAAATACTATACTAAATACACTAGAAGGTATAAATATAAAAATGGAAATTATGAGTGAATTTGTATATTGTAACAAATGTTCAACATTAGTAAGTACAAATGCTTGTCCACATGGTTTCCATCATCATGTAAATTACCATAGTGGTTCTATTATGGAACTTTTAGAGCTTGGTATTATTCCTCCTACATTACTTATGAGAAAAGAGATTTCATCTATTATTTTAAGTGCTTTATTTCCACAAAGAGAAGAAAAACTTAAAAAGATTTATCAAAGTATAGCTCCAAGTTCTGGACTACTTGATGATGATAGTGATATAAACTTCTATGAAGGACTTATGGACTTATACCATACTTCATCTCTAACATAATGAAATATATACTAATTTTATTTTTGATATTTTTTACTGCTTGTTCTACAAAACAAGCAAAAATATCAAATGGAGCCATTATTATATTTAAAACACCTAGTATGAAATTTTATGATAAGGGTTTTGTAAAAGTGTTTGACAAATATATAAATCTTCAAATATACAATAGTGGACAAGTTGCACTGAATCTTGATATTTATAAAAATAAAATATGTAAAGGTTTTTTACAATGTCAAGACTCTAAACAATTTAATAAAAATTATCTTAATAAAAATTATGATGCTGATTTTTTATATAAATTATTTAGTAAAAAAAGAGTATATTTCAAAGATAAAACAAATGGAATATTTATAAAGGTAAAAAATATAAATGCAATTTAGAACTACAAAAGAAGAAGTTGTTTTAGAAGTAAATAATCTATCATTTGCTTATGAAAATGATACTGTATTAAACAATATAAATCTAAAAGTACTTAGTGGAGATTTTTTAGCTATTATTGGTCCAAATGGTGGAGGAAAATCAACTCTACTTAAACTTATTTTAGGACTTTTAAAATCTGATTCAAAAAAGATAAAACTTTTTGGAAAATCTATAAAAGAAAATATTCAAAAAATAGGATATGTTCCTCAAAATACAAATATAAATACAAACTTTCCTATAAAAGTATTAGATGTAGTAAAAATGGGTCATATTAGTAAAAATAAATCATTATTTTCTACAGATGATGAAACACAATGTGCATTAAGTTCACTAAAAAAAGTAGGAATGCAAGAATATGCAAATACTAAAATAGGATCACTATCAGGTGGTCAAAGACAAAGAGTTATGATAGCTCGGGCATTATGTGCTAATCCTGAGTTAATAATACTAGATGAACCAACTGCAAGTATAGATGTTACAGGTCAAAAACAAATATATAATTTATTAAAAGAATTAAATAAATCAATAACTGTAATTGTTGTTAGTCATGATATCTCTGTAATATTATCTTATGCTACAAAAGTAGCTCATGTAAATAAACAATTAGTTTATCATGATATTTCAAATAAGAAAAACATAAATGCAAATGGCCACTTCTGTGAAGTTGAGATGCTTGAACTTTTAGGAGCTTGTAAATGTTAGATATTTTAAGTTTTCAGTTTATGCAAAATGCTCTAATTGCTGGTATTTTAGTATCTATAATTGCAGGAATTATTGGTTCACTTATAGTTGTAAATCGTATGGTATTTTTAGCAGGTGGTATTGCTCATACTTCTTATGGTGGTATTGGTATTGCTGTTTATTTTGGATTACCTATATTTTTAGGTGCTAGTATATTTTCATTATTTGCTGCACTTCTTATATCATATGTAGCACTAAAAAAACAAGAAAATATAGATACCTTTATTGGACTAATATGGGCTACAGGTATGGCTATTGGTATTATTCTTATAGATTTAACCCCTGGATACAATGTAGATTTAATGTCTTACTTATTTGGTTCTATTTTAGCTGTTAGTAATAATGATATTATTTATATGTCTATTTTGTTATTGATTATTGGAGCTATTGTTGCTTTTTATTATAAAAATATATTAGCAGTATCTTATGATAAAGAATATGCAAGACTAAGAGGTATAAATGTAAATTTCTTTTATACACTTATTTTAGTTCTTAGCTCACTAGCTATTGTTGTAGCTATAAAAGTTGTTGGACTTATACTTGTAATTGCACTTCTTACAATTCCTATTTATATGGCTCAAGACTTAAGTAACTCTTTAAAAAATATGATGATAATTTCATCATTATTATCAAGTATTTTTACTATTGTAGGTCTTGTATTATCATATAGCTATGATCTTAGTTCTGGTGCTAGTATTATTATTGTTAGTGCTTTATCATTATTGCTATTTACAACAATAAAAGGTATAATAAAAAATGGATAATTACGAATACACAGAACTTTTAAAAGATTTAAAAACAAAGTTATCAAATATAGAATCTATTTTACAACCAACACAAATTCAAAATAGATTAGATGAAATAACACAACAAGAACAAATGCCAAATTTTTGGGATGATATACAAACAGCTACTAAAATAGGTCAAGAAAAAAATAGACTTTTAAGTACAATGGCAAAATTCAACAAAGCAAATGAAGCAATAACTGATGCTAGCGAATTATTTGAAATGGCAAATGAAGAAGAAGATGAAGATACAATTCAAACTTTATTTGAAGAAGCTTCTCAACTTCAAGAACTAATCAAAAAAACAGAAGTAGAAGTGATGTTAAGTGCACCAGAAGATTCATCTAATGCAATAGTTACTATTCATCCAGGTGCTGGTGGAACTGAGTCATGTGATTGGGCAAGTATGCTTTATCGTATGTATTTAAGATGGGCAGAAAACAAAGGCTTTAAAGTTGAACTATTAGATTATCAAAGTGGAGATGAAGCTGGTATAAAAGATGTATCTTTTATAATAAGTGGAGTGAATGCTTATGGTTACTTAAAAGTAGAAAATGGTATCCATAGACTAGTAAGAATATCTCCATTTGATAGCAATGCAAAAAGACATACATCTTTTGCTTCAGTTATGGTAAGTCCTGAAGTTGATGATAATATTGATATTGTAATTGAAGATAAAGATATAAGAATAGATACATATAGAGCAAGTGGTGCTGGTGGACAACATGTAAATAAAACAGAATCTGCTATTAGAATTACTCATATAGCTACAAATGTAGTAGTACAGTGTCAAAATGATAGATCTCAACACAAAAATAAAGCTGCTGCTATGAAAATGTTAAAATCAAGACTTTATGAATTAGAACTAGAAGAACAAGCTGCTGCTAAACAAGGTATAGCTAAAAGCGAAATAGGATGGGGACATCAAATACGATCATATGTTATGCAACCATACCAACAAGTAAAAGATACAAGAAGTGGTATAGGATATAGTAATGTAGATGCGATATTAGATGGAGATATTGATAAAATAATAGAAGATGTATTAATATCTATTAATACAAAATAATAAATTAAAATTAGATATAAAAAAAGGTTCAAACAAAATTGTTTGAACCTTTTTTATTGACTTATAATTAGTCTTGTTTTGAATGAACATCCATTTGAGGATATGGTATAGAGATACCTTTTTCATCAAATACAAGTTTTACTTTTTCTAAAGTATCAAAATAAACACCCCAGTAATCGCCACTATTAACCCAAGATCTAGTAGCAAAGTTTACACTTGAATCAGCTAATTCACTAACAGCTACAAATGGAGCTGGATCTTGTAAGATTCTTTCATCTTCACTTAAAATTTGAACTAAAGTTTCTTTTGCAAGTTTTAAGTCATCATCATAACCAATACCAAATGTAATATCAACTCTTCTTGTATCTTTTCTTGAGAAGTTAGTGATATTTCCACCAATAATATTTGAGTTTGAAATAATAATTACTTTATTATCACCTGTTTTCATAACTGTATTAAAGATATTGATCTCTTCAATAGTTCCCATTGCTCCACCAGCATCTACAAATTCACCAATTTTAATAGGTTTGAATATAATAATCATAACCCCAGCACTTATATTTGAAAGTGTTCCTTGGAATGCTAAACCAACAGCTAAACCAACAGCTCCTAGTATTGCTATAAATGAAGTTGTTTCAACTCCAACTTTTCCTAATGCAGCTAAAGTAACTACAACTAGTAAAATTCCATAAATTACACTTGATAAAAACTTTTCTAAAGTTTCATCAATTGAACCAGATTTACTCATTGATTTTAGAGCCATATCTGTAACCCATCTAGCTACATATTTACCTATGATAAATATAGCCAAAGCATAAACGATATTTAATATTAATGTTTGATCCATTTTTTGTCCTTTTTTAATTTGAAATTGTATTATATAGGATACTCACTTAAAAAATGTTATAATGTAACATATATAATATAAGGATTTAAATTGATTAACAAAAATATATTTAGAGAGTACGACATCCGAGGAATTGTACCTGATGAATTAAATGAACAAAGTATCAAGCTTTTAGGTTTCTTTTTTGGGCTAGAAGTTCAAAAACAAACAAAAAAAGGTGCCTATGTAGCTGTTGGTTATGATGCAAGAACACATAGTCCTTTAATGTTTTCATATCTTACAAGTGGTTTAAATAAATCTGGATGTAAAGTACTTGGTATGGGTATGGTTGCAACTGGAGTAAACTATTTTGCTGGATTTAATGAAATAGATGGATATAGTAGTGATGCTACTATTATGATTACAGGTAGCCATAACCCTTCTGAATATAATGGATTTAAAATGACTATTGCAAATAAACCATTTTTTGCTGATGATATTTATCTTTTAGGTGATGATATTATTGCAAATAGTAATATATCAATTCCTACAAATGATAAATACATATCTATTGATGTTAAAACACCATATAAAAAATATATTATTAATCAATTTTCACACCTAAAAGGTTTTAAAACAAAATTTGCAATTGATTGTGGAAATGGAGTTGCTGACACAGTTTTAACTGATATTTTAGATCAATTAGATTTAAAATATAATTCTATTTATACAACTCCAGATGGAACTTTTCCAAACCACCATCCAGATCCAAGTGTAGAAGAAAACTTAGTAGATTTAAAACTACTTTTAAAAGATGATGTTCAATATGGTTTTGCTTATGATGGAGATGCAGATAGAATTGCATTTTTAACTCAAAATAATAATGTCAAAGGTGACATTATGGCAATACTTTTTGCTTCAACTATGGATAAACCAACTGTAATTGGTGAAGTAAAATGTACTCAAGTTATGTATGATACTATAAATAATAATGGTGGAAAAGCTATTATGTATAAAACAGGACATAGTAACTTAAAAGTAAAAATCAATGAAACAAATGCCGATTTTGCTGCAGAAGTTTCAGGACATATCTTTTTTAATGATAGATTTTTTGGTTTTGATGATGCTATTTATGCTACATTTAGACTTTTAGAATTAGTTTATAATGGTATGGATATAGATAAAGAGATTTCAAATTTACCAAAAACTTATAGTACTGAAGAGATTAAAGTACATACAAGTGAAGATGAAAAGTTTCCCCTAGTAAATAAAATAAAAGAACTACTTAAAAATCCACCAGCTGATTTTCCTAAAATATTAGATATTATCGATGTTGATGGTGTACGAGTAATATTTGAACATGGATGGGGATTAGTGCGAGCATCTAACACAACACCAGTATTAGTAACTAGATTTGAATCTACAGATGAAAATAAAGCAAAAGAGTATGAAGATAAATTAAATGCTCTAATTAAAACTGCTCAAGAGTTATTATAAAACATATGCTATAATCATACATATATTTTATATGTATGATTTATAAAGGATTTATTATGACTATGAGATACGATAAAACAGCAAAGAAAAAAGCTACAACTTTGAGTATAAATTCTGATTTATTAGCAAAAGTAAAAGAATTAGATATTAATATTTCAGCAGTTTTACAAGAAACGCTAGAGCAAAAGTTAATTGAAGAAAAAGAAAAAAGATGGAAAATAGAAAATAAGAAAGCTATTGAAAACTATAATAAATATGTCCAAAAGCATGGTGTCTTCGGTGAAGAATTTAGGATTTGGTAATGGCACAATTTGATGTTTATAAAAATACAAATATTAAAACAAAAGATGAAATACCATTTTTACTTGATATTCAACATAATATTTTAGAAGATTCAACTACTAGAGTTATGATACCCCTTGGATTTCAAATACAAATAAATAATACAATAAATCCTAGTTTTTTAATAAATGAAGTTAAAGTAACACTAATGACGACATTTATGGCAACTATGGCTGTTGAACAATTAGGACAAAAAGTATCTTCACTAAAAGATAAAAGAGATGAGATAATCTCTTCAATTGATTTTTTGATTACAGGATTTTAGATGAAAATATTATTAGCACCAGCAGAAACAAAACAAAGTGGTGGAGAGTGTAAAGAGCTTGATATAAAATGCTTATATGATTTTCAAAATACAATTTTAGATGCTTATGAAGAACATATAAAAAATTCTACTATAGAAGAGTTATCTTTATGGTTTGGTATCAAAAAATTAAAAGATGTACAAAAGTATAAACGAAGCTTAAAAGATTTACCAACTATGAAAGCTATACAAAGATATACAGGTGTGGCATTTGAAGCAATTGATTATAACAATTTAAATAATGATGCACAAAAGTTAATAGATGAAAATTTATATATCTACTCTAACCTTTTTGGCATAGTAAAAGCTGATTTTTGTATCCCTGAATATAAATTTAAACAAGGTGCAATTTTACCAAATATAAATAATGAAAAATTTTATAAAGAACATCTAAAAGATATATTAGATGATACTTTAGGTGATGAGATTTTAGATTTAAGCGCTACATACTATACAAAGTATTATAAACCAAGTGCAAATGTAATCACTTATAAATTTTTAAAAGATGGTAAAGTAGTATCGCATTGGGCAAAACATTATAGAGGTGAAATGGTAAAACAAATTGCTCTTAATAATATTAATAGTTTTAAAGAACTTTTAGATTTTAAATTTGATGGTTTAGAGCTACAAGAGATACAAGAGAAAAAAAATATAAAAACAATAGTTATGAATATAACAAAAGAAGGAAAATAATGCAATATTTTGGAAATTATGAATTAGGATTTGATAAGGAATTTTTAACTCAGAGTTATTTTTACATACCTTATGAAGATGAAGTATTAGATGTAAAAGAGTTTAAAAGTAAAATAAAAACACAAAAAGATAAAAAGAAAAACATAGCTGGAACAATAGTTATGTATAACCCTTTTGTATATCCACTTGGATATGATGAAAAGAAATTTTTAAAAGATCAAGATTATGATTTTGACCAAGGTTTTGTTGAGCTTAAAATTGAAAGAGAGATGACACTTTTAAAACAATCTTTAGTTCAAACAGATGCATACAAAGGTAAACTAATACAAATTAGATTCCTATTTAACCTAAACACTTACAATATTGATAGAAGTGAGTTATTAATGAGTTTTAATGCAGATTGTGAACTTCTTAATACAAATCAACTAACAATATACCACAAAGAGTTTAACTATACAGATGTGCCAAATATGACTTATAATGGTAAATTTGTATTTTTTGCATGGGGACATAAGATAAATAAAAAAGAGTTTTTATATGTAAATGATTATGCACAAAGTTTTTATGATAAAGCTATTCAAATGCAAAAGAAAATATCATTTGTATTTAGAAAATCAACTAGAGCTGAGTATGCAATAGAACATTTACAATTTTTACACCCAATTCAAACAGGAAGATTTTCTACAAATATAAATTCTGCAGTTAAAGAGTGTTTTAAAACTGTTCCTCCCCTTCCAGCTGCATTTGATGATATAGGAAAATAATATGGATTTTAAAGTAGATAATACTTGTGGAAATGCTAGAGCTTGTACACTTAATATGGCTCATGGAGAGGTTACTACACCTGTATTTATGCCTGTTGGTACTCAAGCTGTTGTAAAAGCTTTAGATTATAACGATATGTTAAATCTAGGTGCTAAAATTATTTTAGGAAATACATACCATCTATTTTTAAGACCATCAAGTCCACTTATTAAAAAACTAGGTGGATTACATGGATTTTCAAATTTTCCAAACAACTTTTTAACAGATAGTGGTGGATTTCAAGCTTTTTCATTAGGAAAACTAGATAAAAAGAATACAACTCAAAGTGTAGATGGTAT